>QWCE01005126.1_pt1 | contig 12236 bp, 13 predicted proteins | sample 1972531 | NCBI WGS metagenome assembly QWCE01 (sample SAMN09866716, study PRJNA288562) | Human gut metagenome isolate term4_stool, whole genome shotgun sequencing... | reverse complement strand
CTGGCAGCCCGAGCTGTATTTTCTCTCACGCACATGTCGCGAGAGAAAATGATTTCATTTCTTTGCCGCCTGCGGGCGGCAAACTCTGCGAGGCTTTTTTGAGGCTTTTTTCTATGAAGTTTAACCTATTCCCATGGCCACAACGATAATGCCGAAAAGCAGCGCTGCGGCAGCGGCAAAGGCGAAGAGCATGATGGAGCCTACCCGGCCATATTTATTGGCGATACATTTACTGCCGCACAGGCCCAGGATGGACAGGACTATGACAGCCGCACAGCAGCTCGCCGTCACCCAATACGACCAGCTCAGCACCAGGCTCACACAAGTGATACCCACCAGGGCCAGGATGCCGCAGCCCAGGAGCAGCAGGCGGCGCAGGCGTTTATCCCGCACCACGAGCGCCGCCGAGGCACCGCCCACCAGGGCCGTTATGAGCAGGCCTACACCTGTGACAAGTGTGCCGATCAGAGCAATCACCAAAAGCGGCATAAATACAATAGCCAGATGAAACATAGCGCCTCCCGTTTACTCCACCGTGACGCTCTTGGCCAGGTTCCGGGGCTTGTCGATGTCGCAGCCCCGCTCCAGGGCGATGTAATAGGCCAGCAGCTGCAGCGGCACCACGCCCAGCTGAGGCAGCAGCATCTCATGAATATCCGGAATGGTCATGACCATAGGCACATGGCGGCCCATCTCCTCGGCGTGGGTCTGGGTGGTCAGGGCCAGGACCTTAGCGCCTCGGGCCTGCACCTCCACCACATTGCTCAGGGCCTTGTCAAACAGGGGCCCATAGGTCCCCAGGGCGATAACCAGAGTTCCGTCCACAATAAGGGAAATGGTCCCGTGCTTCAGCTCGCCGGAGGCATAGGCCTCGGAGTGGATATAGGAAATTTCCTTCAGCTTCAGGCTGCCCTCCAGAGACAGGGCATAGTCCAGGTTGCGGCCGATAAAGAACACATCCTCGCTCTTGCAGATCTCCTTGGCAATGTCGTGGATGCTTTCGGCGGACTCCAGAATCTTCTCGATATACTCCGGCACCCGCTGCATATCCCGGACCATTTCGCTGTAGGTCTGGCGGTCGATGGTGCCCAGAATGTCGGCAAAATACAGCCCCAGCATATTCAGCACGGCCATTTGGGTGCTATAGGCCTTGGTGGTGGCCACGGCGATCTCGGGGCCTGCCCAGGTGTAAAGCACATCATCCGACTCCCGGGCGATGGACGAGCCCACCACATTCACAATGGAGAGGATGCGCGCCCCCCGCTTCTTGGCCTCCCGCAGGGCGGCCATGGTGTCCAGGGTCTCGCCGGACTGGCTGATGGCAATGACCAGGTCGCCCCGCTTTACAATGGGATCGCTGTAGCGGAACTCGGAGGCCAGCACCACCTCCACGCTGCGCCGGAGCATCCGCTCCAGATTATACTTGCCCACCATGCCCACATGGTAAGACGAGCCGCAGGCAATGATGATAATGCGCCCGATGTTGCGAATTTCCTCCTCGGTCATGGCCAGGTCCTGCAAAATGACCCGTCCTCCCTGGAGCCGGGCAGCGGTGGCCTCCCGGATCGCCCGGGGCTGCTCAAAAATCTCCTTGAGCATAAAGTGGGCATAGCCGCCCTTTTCGGCGGCGCCGATGTCCCAGTCCACATGGTGATGCTTCTTGGTCACGGGCTGGCCCTGTTCGTTATACACGGTGATGCCGTCCCGGGTCAGCACGGCCATTTCGCCGTCCTCCATGTAGGAGATGTCCCGGGTATGGCGGATGATAGCGGTGACATCGGAGGCGATGAAGCTCTCCCCCTCACCGTAGCCCAGCAGCAGCGGTGCGTCCTTCCGGGCGGCAATGAGCCGGTCCGGTGCGTCGGCGGACACGATGCCCAGGGCATAGGCCCCCTCCACGGCATTGAGCATCCGCCGCACAGCCTCCACCATGTCGCCGCACTGGCTGAAATAGTAGTCCAGAAGCTGGGCCACCACCTCGGTGTCCGTCTCGGATTTGAACTGGTAGCCCTTGTGCAGCAGCTGACCCTTCAGCTCCGAAAAATTCTCGATGATGCCGTTGTGTACCACGGCAATGCGGCCGCTGCGGCTCACCTGGGGATGAGCGTTAACATCGTTGGGCTCGCCGTGGGTGGCCCAGCGGGTGTGGCCGATGCCCAGGTTTCCGGGCAGATCAGCCCCGTCATGGGTCAGATCCTTCAGCACCTGCAAGCGGCCCTTGGACTTTTTCACCTGCAGCCCTGCGGGGCCGAACACCGCCACACCGGCGGAGTCATAGCCCCGGTATTCCAGGCGCTGCAAGCCGTCCAGCAGAATGGGAGCCGCCTGCTCCTTGCCAACATATCCTACGATTCCACACATATAAATGGTTCCTCCTGATCGTTTCGTTTTCTGAAATTTAACAACCGGAAGGACAAACACACAGACATTTGTCATTCCTGTCCGGCCACAGCCTCTCTGTTTTGCGGTCACCCGCATATTTACCGGCTGTGTGCGTACCCGGACGGTACGGGAGAGCTTCCGCCGAAAAACTCGATACTCTCTCCTCCTCGTCGTCCCGCCTGAGGCGGGCACTGGCGCTTGTGATGGGTCGCCCCATAGTCTCCTTTCCTCTCTGTGTTAACAAAAAATGTATATTTCTACCTCCCGGGGCAAATACTGCCGGAAAGGGGGTATACCGTATGATGACCGCTTTTTTCAGGACCGTTATTCTCTATCTGCTGCTCATTGTGGGCCTTCGTCTCACCGGCAAGCGGCAGATCGGGGAGCTGGAGCCCATTGAGCTGGTGCTGACCATGCTGCTGTCGGATCTGGCCTCAGTGCCCATGCAGGACTTTGGCATTCCGCTGCTGAACGGGGTCATTCCCATTATAACGCTGCTGTGCATGAGTATGCTTTTAAGCTGCCTGAGTCTGCGTCATGTGCGCTTTCGGCGGCTCATCTGCGGCCGCCCTGCCGTGATTATCCGGGACGGAAAGCTCCAGCAGGATGCCATGCGCCACAACCGCCTGACTCTGGATGAGCTTTTCGAGGAGCTGCGCACCCAGGGTGTCACGGATATAAGCGATGTCAAGTACGCCATTTTGGAGACCGGCGGGCAGCTGTCGGTGCTGCTGCGCACCGTGGCCCAGCCCGCTACGCCCTATCAGCTGGGCCTGACCTACGAGGACGATGTGTTTCTCCCCACAGTCATCATCAACGATGGCCGCCTTCTGACGGACCAGCTGCGCCGGGCCGGCCGGGACGAAGCGTGGCTTCAAAAGCAGCTTGACCAAAACGGCGTTTCCTCCCCCCACCAGGTGTTTCTTTTAAGCGTGGATGAGCGGGGAGAGACTGTATGCATTGTGAAGGAGGACGCAAAATGAAGTCGTTCCGCATACCGATATTTATATTGCTGGTGACATTTCTTCTGTCGCTGTACGGGGGCAGCAGCATACGGCACTATGCCCAGGCATGGCAGGCGCAGCTTTCCCTGGCGGAGAGCGCGGTGAAGCGGGCGGACTGGGGGCAGGCACAGGATATTTTGGCTGACCTCAACGACCAGTGGCAGGAAAAACAGAATCGGCTGCACATGCTGGCCGAGCACCAGGAGCTGGACGAGGTGGAGACCCTGCTGCGCCGGTGCAGCGCCTTTGCGGCGCTGGAGGATGACGCGGAGCTGCCCGCCGACATGGCAGAGCTCTCCGCCCGTTTGGCCATCCTGGGTGAAAACCAGGGGCTTTCGCTGCGAAATATATTGTAGGTTTCAGCGTGCGCGGAGAGTACGGATTGCCACAGCCAGTGTGCGCACTGGCTTCGCAATGACAGGTTGCAAGAAGTGCCGCGCGTGGGCGGGCGGCGGGGTGGGGGAAAAATCCCCCAGTCGGCTCCCCCTTTAGGCAAGGGAGACTTTCGCTCACTTCTCGCTGAGCAGCTTATTCAGCTCGCTCATGAAGGTATTGATGTCCTTAAACTGTCTGTACACGGAGGCAAAGCGCACATAGGCCACCTCATCGGCCTTTTTCAGCTTGTCCATGACCATCTCGCCCACCAGCTCCGTGCTGATCTCCCGCTCCAGCTTGTTCTGCAGCTCCTGCTCGATCTCCAGGGCCATGCGCTCCATGTCCGCCACGGGCACAGGCCGCTTCTCGCAGCTGCGCTGGATACCCCGGAGCACCTTGCTGCGGTCAAAGGTCTGGCGGCTGCCATCCTTTTTGATGACCACCATGGGCAGGCTCTCCACCGTCTCATAGGTGGTAAAGCGCCGCTCGCATTGCAGGCACTCCCGGCGGCGGCGGATACTACCCTCGTCGGCAGGGCGGGAGTCTACCACCTTGCTCTCGGAAAATCCGCAATAGGGACATTTCATGGTTTTTCTCCCCTTTCCATCCGCCTCCTCCGGCAGGCCGGAAAACGGGGCGGAAGGCGCATACTATTCGGTGTTTGACTATTGTACCACACTCCGTCAAGATATGGTAGTTCTTTTTTGTAACAATCCTATGAAAAACGGGAAGGGCACCGTCTGTTACCCCTCCCGTTTTTTCACTTGTCCCCGTTCGGTATGTAGGCGCTGCTCATACCAAACGCTCATGGGCCAGCCCGAAGGACACGGCGATGGCCGCGTCCACCTGCTGCATGATGTCGTCCTCCACCCGGCCCATCTTCTCCCGAAGCCGTTTTTTATCCAGGGTCCGTATCTGCTCCAGCAGGATGATAGAGTCCCGGGGCAGGCCGCTGCTCTGCCCGGGCAGCTCAATGTGCGTGGGCAGCTTGGCCTTGCCGGTGCGGGAGGTGATGGCTGCGGCGATGATGGTAGGGCTGTGTCGGTTGCCGGTATCGTTCTGCACGATCAGCACAGGCCGCACGCCTCCCTGCTCGCTGCCCACCACCGGGCTGAGATCGGCATAATATATTTCGCCTCGTCTGACAGTTGATTCCACAAGGTTCACACTCCGCCGGAAAGAAGTACCCGTTTTGCCGGGTCACTTTCATTGTCCCACGCAGTCTGCGAAATTATACGCCCCACGGAAAAAACCGTGCCGTGTCCGTCCCATATCAGTCTATGCAGGCAGCCCTCCGCCGGTTCCCTTAAAACCGCAGCAGCAGCTCCCGCTCCGTCTCTTTTCCGTTTTCGATGTACACTCTCGGCACCCGCTTACTTACGGCACAGGTCAGCTCATAGGGGATGGTCCCGGCCAGGTCCGCCAGCCTTTCCACCGGGTTCTCCGGCCCGAAAATTTCGATCTCGTCGCCTACATCCACCTCCGGCAGATCCGTCAGGTCGATCATGCACATATCCATGCAGATGCGTCCCCGCTGGGGTGCCGGGCCATAGGCGGTCATGAGGCTGCACCGATTTGACAGGCAGCGGAAAAAACCGTCGGCATAGCCATAGGGCACCACGCCCATGCGGGTGGTGCGCTCCGTCTTAAATATGCGCCCATAGCTGACGGAGGTACCCGGCTCGTAAACCTTAATGGTGCTGACGCTGGTCATCAGACGCATCACCGGGCGCAGGCCCAGCCTCCTTGCCCCGTCGCCGTAGCCGTAGAGCAGCAGGCCCGGGCGCACCATGTCAAGCATCATCTCCGGCCAGTAGGCCACGGCCCCGGTGTTGGCGCAGTGACGCAAGGCAAACTTCCGCCCCAGCTTCTCCTCCGCCTTTTCAATGACCGCTGTAAACAGGTCGAACTGCTCCCGGGTGTATGCCCGGCTCTCCCGGTCCTCCTCGTCGGACACGGCAAAGTGGGTAAAGATGCCCTCGGCGTCCAGCCCCGGCAGGCGGCAGGCCTCGCAAATGCCCTCCACGCCGCTTTCAAAATGCGCCCCGCTGACCAGGTATCCCAGGCGGGACATCCCCGTGTCCACCTTGATATGCACCTTCAGCGTGCCGCCGCAGCGGACAGCTTCTTCGCTATACTCCAGGGCCTTAGCCTTGCAGGTAACAGCCTGGGTGATGTGGTTTTCAATGAGCTTTTCCACCTGCTCCTTGGGGGTGTGGCCCAGGATCAGAATGGGCATAGCAATGCCCCCCAGCCGCAGCTCCATGGCCTCGTCGATGCTGCTGACAGCCAGGTAGTCCGCCCCCCTTTTCTCCAGCACCTCCGCCACCCGAATGGCCCCGTGGCCGTAGGCATCCGCCTTCACCACGCCCAAAAACTTCACATCCGGGCCGATGTGCCGGCGCAGCTTTTCGTAGTTTTCTCCCAGGGCGTCCAGATCAATGACCGCCCAGGTCCTCCGCAGTGTAGATTCCATACCGTCGCCTCTTTCATGTACTTTCTTCCGTATCTTCTTCCGTCTGGCAGGTAAATTGCGTAAATGTCACCGTCAGCAGCACCTTGCCCTCCCGGCTCAGCTCCGCGGCGTAGGGCGCAAAGCTCTCCGGCTGCACCCAGAGGGTACAGGCGTAGGTCTCTCCCGCCCCGTCCGTTGCCTCGCAGGTGAGAAGCAGGTACTCCAGAGTGCCGATCTTATCCGTCCCCTCCCGGGTCACGAACCCCTGTCCCGCCGCATACATAATGAGCTGCACGGCGTTGGCGGCGGAGAGATTTCCTCCGTCCCCGGCAGCCCACACGCTGCCGTCGTAGAGCAGCTGCAGCTCCTCCGCCGTAACGGTGGCACTGAGGCCCCGAAGAGTCTCCGGCTCCAGAATGGTGGTGGTCGTTCCCCGCTGCCGGTCATAGGCCGCCGATACGGCAAAGGTGCGGTCGTCCGTGTCCAGGTGTACCACGATCTGCGCCTCCGCCTGTGCCGTGCGGATGGAGGCATAATAGTCCTGCACCGCCTCCCGCTTAGAATGGCCGCAGCCGGACAGCAGCAGGCACAGGGGTAAAAGCAATAGCAAATATTTTTTCACGGTCTCGCCCTCCCGAATGATTTGAAAGGCTCTCCGCATCCCAAAGCTCTGTCATTGCGCAACCAGTGCGCACACCGAATGACATTCTTTCTATATTTATTTATAAATTTTTCATGGCATAGGGTATCTGCTCCAGCAGGTCCGTGGGGGTCATGCCCCGCTCTCCCTTGTCCGCCGCCGCCCGGTCTCCGGCCCGGCCGTGGAGCCACACCGCCGCGCAGCAGGCGTCGAAGGTCCCGCAGCCCTGGCCCAGCAGAGATACGATCATCCCCGCCAGCACATCGCCGCTGCCGCCCTTGGCCATGCCGCTGTTGCCGGTCTCGTTCTCGGCCAGCCGTCCCTCCGGGTCCGCCACCAGGGTGCGGTGTCCCTTCAGCACCAAGTATACGCCGTACTTTCGGGAAAATGCCGCCGCAGCCGCTTCCCGTCCCCGGGAGAGGTCGCCCCCCAGCCGGAGAAACTCCCCCTCATGGGGCGTCAGCACCGTGGGCGCGGTCCGCCTTTGCAGCTGCTCCGGGCAGCCATCCAGGGCGTTCAGCCCGTCGGCGTCCAGCACCAGGGGCCTGTCTATATCCAGTAGCTTTCGCACCAGGGCATCTGTCTGCCGGTCCCGGCCCAGGCCGCAGCCAATGAGCACCGCGTCGCAGGAGGCCGCCCGCTGCCGGATGGGCTCCTCCGCCAGCAGGGAGAGCCTGCCCTCCGCCGTCTCCGGCAGAGGAAAGGGCATGGCCTCCTCGCTCTTCACCGCCACCACAGGCCACGCCTGCTCCGGCACCGCCAGAAACACCAGGCCCGCCCCGGTACGCACCGCCGCCCGGCTAGCAAAGACAGGCGCCCCGGTATAGCCCACGCTGCCGCACACGCACAAAAGCTTTCCGAAATCGCCCTTGTGTCCCGCCGGATCCCGCCGGGGCAGAATGCTGCGCACCCGGGATGCCGTAATGGTCTCCATACCCCTCGCCTCCCTTCAGGCTAAAATACTTGGTCATAGTATAGCACTTTTTTCTCCCATAGGCGATATTTTTTCGTCGATGTACCGAGAAATTTTCCTTGAAATGCGGAAAAAAATATGGTATAAATGTACATATTAGAATCTGAAAAGCGTCGAATGGGAAAATCCGCACCTTCCCGGCTTCCAAGAGAGGGCCAGTCACCGGCTGCAAGCTGGCCCGTAGCCGTCTGCGGTGTTCGCCCGGGAGCTGCTGCGAGGAAATGCGCAGCCGGGTCATCCTCCGTTATGGGGAAACGAGTGCGCAGGGCTTTCCTGCGAATTTGGGTGGTACCACGGAACGCTGTATGCCTTTCGTCCCTTATTTTGGGGAGGAAAGGTATTTTTTTATCCCCAAAACGAATCTCACTTTTAATGAGGAGGAATCATTGCTGATGAAAGAAAAGCTGAATGAACTGCTCCGGGAGGGCAGGGAAAAAATTCTGTCAGCCAAGAACGAGACGGAGCTGCAGGACATCAAGGCCGCCATTTTGGGCAAGCAGGGCGGCCTGACGGCGCTGCTGAAGGAGGTGCCCAAACTGGATGTTTCCCTGCGTCCGGAGATGGGTAAGGCCGTGAACCAGGCCAAGGCCCAGCTCACCGAGCTCATCGAGCAGCACCGAAACGACCTGAAGCTGAAGGCTTCCCAGATTGATGCGGACTTCGACATCTCCGTCCCCGGCTATCTGCCTCCCGCCGGAGGGCTGCACCCCATCACCCAGATGTGCTACGACCTCAACGATGCCTTCCGCTCCATGGGCTTTGAAATTTACGAGGAGGACGACATCACCAGTGAGCTCTACGGCTTCGACAATCTGAACTTCCCCCCCAACCATCCCGCCCGGGAGAGCATGGACACCTATTGGCTGGCGGGCCATGATAAAGGCGAGTGCTGGGACAAGCTCTGCCTGCGGCCCCACCTCACCGGCGGCTCCGTGCGCTATATGCAGACCCACAAGCCCCCCTATCGCTTCGTGTACCCCGGCCGGGTGTACCGCAATGAGACCACCGATGCCCGCCACGAGCGTGCCTTCTTCCAGTATGAGGCGCTGATCGTGGACAAGGACTTCACCTTCGCCTCCGGCAAGGTGATGATCCAGAGCATTCTGTCCAAGGTCTTTGGCCGGGAGGTCCCCGTGCGGATGCGCGCAGGCTTCTTTCCCTTCGTGGAGCCGGGGTTTGAAATTGACATGGGCTGCCTGGTCTGCGGCGGCAAGGGCTGCTCGGTATGCAAACAGGTGGGCTGGATCGAGATTATGCCCGGCGGCACCCCCCACCCCAATGTTCTCCGGGCGGCGGGTCTGGACCCGGATGAGTACACCGGCTTCTATGTAAACATCGGCCTGGACCGCCTGGTGATGATGCGCTACGGCGTGGACGATGTGCGCCTGTTCCACAGCGCCGACCTGCGCTTTTTGAAGCAGTTCCATTAATAAGGAGGGTTTTACACAATGAAAGTTTCTCTGAACTGGGTCAAGGACTATGTAAAGCTCCCTGACGATATGGACCTCAAGCGCCTTTCCTACGATCTGACCATGTCCACCGTGGAGGTGGAGGATGCCACGGATCTGTCCGAAAGCTTCCGCAACATGGTGGTAGGCGTCGTGCAGCAGGTGCAGCAGCACCCCAATGCCGATAAGCTCCGGGTTTGCAAAACAGACATCGGCGGCGAGATAAAGGACATCGTGTGCGGCGGTATCAATCTCCGGGACGGCATGAAGGTGGCCGTGGCCCTGCCCGGGGCCCACTGCCGCTGGCACGGCGAGGGAGAGCCGGTGGAGATTAAGGTCTCCAAGCTCCGGGGCGTGGAGAGCTACGGCATGATCTGCGCCAGCAGCGAGATTGGTCTGTTTGACCTCTTCCCCTTCACGGAGGAGGCCACCATCCTGGACCTGTCGGACTTTGACGCCCCCGCCGGGACGCCCCTGGCCGACGCCCTGGACCTCCACGACATCATCCTGGAGATCGACAATAAATCCATGACCAACCGCCCGGACCTCTGGGGTCACTACGGCATCGCCCGGGAGATCGCGGCCCTGTACGATCTGCCCATGAATCCCCTGCCCCCCTTTGACCGGACCGTTGAAAACACCGCAGGCCTTACCATCACCGTGGAGGACAGCGACCGCTGCCCCCGGATGACCGGCACGCAGATCGAGGGCCTAAGCGTAAAGCCCGCCCCCTACTGGATGCGCAGCCGCATTTGGAAGGTGGGTATGCGCCCCATCAACGCCCTGGTAGATATTACCAACTATGTGATGCTGGCCACGGGTCAGCCCTCCCACGCCTACGACTCCGACCATATCGCCGGCCACATCATCGTCCGCCGGGCCGGAGAAGGCGAAAAGCTCCAGCTGCTCAACGGCAAGGACCTGCCCCTGTCCACGGACGACCTGGTCATCGCCGACGATGCCGGGGTGGTGGGTCTGGCAGGCGTCATGGGCGGCGCCAAGGACTCCATCCTCCCCACCACCAACAAGGTGATTTTGGAGATAGCCAACTTCCAGGCTGCGGGCATCCGCCGCACAGCCCTGCGCTACGACAACCGCACCGAGGCCTCGGCCCGGTATGAAAAGGCCGTTGATCCCGAGCGCTGCGACCAGGCTCTGGACCTGTCCATGGCCCTGTTTGCGGAGCTTTACCCGGAGATGAAGGTCACAGGCTTTGTGGACTGCTATCCCCATAAACTGCAGCAGGCGGAAATCGATGTTTCCCTGAACTGGCTGGAGCGCCGCCTGGGCAAGCGCATCCCCAATGAAGATATTGCCAAAAAGCTGGGTGAGCTGGGCTACAGCCTGACCTTTGACGGCGATAACCTCCACATTGTGGTCCCCACCTGGCGCTCCACCGGCGATGTGTCCATCAAGGCGGATATTATGGAGGAGGTGGCCCGTATGTACGGGTACGAGAACTTCCGGGCCGCCCCTATCACCACCTCCTTTGACGGAGCCATCAACCAGCTGGATAAGGACTTGGAGCGCCGCATCAAGGAGTATCTGGCCATCCGCTGCGGGATGCAGGAGATCTTCACCTATCCCTGGATGACCGACCAGTATGTAAATGCCATTTTGCAGGATACCACCGGCATTCTGGCCCTCTCCACGCCCCCCTCTCCCGATGAGAGCCTCATCCGCTCCTCGCTGCTGCCCAACCTGTGCAAGGCCGTGGTGAAAAACGAGCGTTTCTTCACGGAGTTCTCCATCTTCGAGTGCGCCCAGGTGTTCCGGGACGCGGACTACACCACCCCCTACGACAGCCGGGAAAAGCTCCCCTCCCAGCGCAAGAACATCGCCGGTGCCTTTGCCGGCGACAGCAAAAATGTCACCGACCTCTTCCGCCGGGCCAAGGGCGTTATCGAGAGTATGCCCCGGTACACCCACATGGAGGGCTTCACCTTCCGGCAGGAGGAAAAGCCCCTGTGGGCCGACGATGTGGTGTGGCTGAATATCTGCCTGGGCGATAAGCGCATCGGCAACCTGGCTCTGCTGAATAAAAAGGCCTCCATGGCCTGCGGCATCAAGAACCTGAGTGTCCTGCTCTTCGAGCTGGATGCAGACGCCCTGGTTCCCTTCCGCTCCCGCACCAACACTTTCACCCATCTGGCCGAATATCCCATGACGGATTACGACATCTCCCTGCTCTTTGACGCAGAGGCAAAGTGGGCGGATATGCAGAAGGTTCTCTCCGGCATCCACAACGAGCTTTTCCACGGTGCCTCCTTTGTGGACGAGTACCACGGCAAGCAGATCCCGGAGGGCAAGAAATCCGTAACCATCCGCCTGACCATCGGCTCTGCGGAAAAGACCCTCACCTCCGCCGAGATCGAGGCCTGCGCCGCCTCCGCCGTAAAGAAGCTGGTGAAAAACCTGGGTGCCGAGCTCCGGGCAAAATAAAACCCCCGGCGGGAAATCTTTTTCCCCTTTACTTTTTCGTAAAAGAAGCATATACTATTTCCAGTAAGCAAGAAAGGCGGTGTCCCCTATGGATGAATTTACCCGTAAATTCAATACGGCAGAGGATCGGGAGGAGCAGACCCATCATATCCTGTCGGCTGTGTACGACGCCCTGAAGGAAAAGGGCTACGACCCCATTAATCAGATCGTAGGCTACATTCTATCCGAGGACCCCACCTATATCACCAATCACAACGGCGCCCGGACCCTTATCTGCAAGCTGGACCGGGACGAGATGCTCCAGGCCCTGGTGAAAAGTTATCTGGATCTGTAAAAACGATAAAGCCCTGCGAACTGAAAACAGTCCGCAGGGCTTTTAGACTGTCGAAAAACCCTCCGGGTTTTTCCGGCAAAAGGCTTGCAGTCTGCTGCGCGCATAATTTTGAGCCCTTGGCTCAAAATTCCACACTGGCAGCCTGAGAAGTATTTTCTCTCACGCACATGTCGCGAGAGAAAA
>QWCE01005118.1_pt1 | contig 12261 bp, 11 predicted proteins | sample 1972531 | NCBI WGS metagenome assembly QWCE01 (sample SAMN09866716, study PRJNA288562) | Human gut metagenome isolate term4_stool, whole genome shotgun sequencing... | reverse complement strand
CGGAGGAGGCGACGGCCCTTCTTTTGCTGATTTATGGAAAAAATACATAAAAAAGAGACAAACCCCGAGTTTTGTTCGGAGTTTGTCTGCAGTCTGAAAGGACCCGCGCGGTCCTTTTTTATTCTTTTATGGAGAAATGGGCGGGTGATTAATTTTTCTTTTTCTCCTTCGCACAAGTTTTTCCTTCAAAAATATGTATTGATGTTATTAAATGCTTAACGGATGAGAATCAAACGTCAAAGAGGAACTTTTTTATACAGAATACCATAAAATTCTTTCGAGTTATTGGTTTAAAACAGCTAAACATGCGTATATATAATATATAATTATCTAGAGGCAAGGCTAAACAAAAATAACAAAGCGAATAGCGCGATTATGAATAGCAAATGCTTATCTCGCAGGTTTGACTTTGTAATTAGAAATGCTCCTAATGTTTCATTTCAGCTAAAACAATAATTTTATAAGATTCAGGAGGAAATAGTATGACATCTATTTGCGAACAAATTAAGAACGAGAAAATTGACACATTTAAAAATTCTATTCTGGACTTCCGTAAATCAGACATTCTAGCCCAAATCAATAGTTTAGAGAAACAAAAAGTTCTGGTAAGCCTTATTGCAGAAAATCCCAATGAACATGAAGAAATGGTTCTATTATGTGAGAGCTATTTCGATAGCGTTCTTAAAAAGAGTTTTGTAAAAGAGTATATAAGTTCTTTTATCGCTTTGATTGCGCCGGCGCTTGGCGTGTATATTGGTGCTGCGTATGGCTTAGCAATAAGTTCGAACGATAGACAAGAATTGAAACTGAGGTCGTCACTTCTGACGATAGTTGTTCTCGGTATACTACTTTTCTTTTTGGTAAAAGCGCTAAAAAATGAAAGAGAATTCGAATTTTATTTTCGCGTATTCCTGAAAAAATTAAAAAGCAGCGAGGTTCCGCCCCATGGGGAGTAATTGGGGATCATCTTAAATAGTTTCTTATTTTGGAGTGCTCTTATGCTTAGGAGAAGTATTGTCGGTGGTATTCGGCGAAGAGAAGCTTAAATCTTTCTGATGACTTGAATTTGATAAAAGGTTTAATCCTCTATGAATCCTACCTGAAGTATTTGGATATGTTTCCACAATTGTGCTTTACAAAATAATAACTTGTGGAGAGAATACGCAAGGAAAGAGGTGATTTTATTGAGGTAACAAAGGCTGTAGTTTTGAGTTTTACCTGTATAATCAAGATTTCTATAAGTATGGGTAACTTATGATATATGGTATCTTATAGAATTTATTTAGAAAGAAGGCCGATCTTATGTTTAAAAAATATGACACAAACATATATAGTGCGCTTAAATGTCAACATAATATATTTGTATTAGTCGGAAATGGTTTTGATATTTCTGCATTGAAACAGATCAAGTTAGGGAAACTTCCAGATAGAACCACAAGTTATGAGGACTTTTACGACTACATATGCTTTTATAATCTTTGTAATGAAGATGATGTATTGTACCAAAGAATCCAAAAAGACAAAAAGGATGGAAAAAAGAATTGGAGCGACTTTGAAAACACGATAAATGAGTTATTAGTCTCTTCCCATTATAAGAACATTGAAATATTAGAAAAATCAGTGGACAAATTTCGAGTTTTTTTCACAAGGTATCTCAACGATTTGGTTGATACGCAAGTATTATTGAAATTGAATGATATAGTTAGTGAAAATCAACTATCTATTCAATCACTAGCAAAATTTCTTAATGATTTAAATGATTTAGAACAGTTTAATTTGAGAAAGAAATTACGGCATTATGATTTATTTAATTTTGTTTTCATAAACTTCAATTACACCTCTCTGCTAGATAACTATCTATTTTTAGATAAAAATCAATTTGACCCACATGTATTTACTCAATCAGACAGAAATTTTTATCTAAAATATACGCTACCAAACCGTAGCGAAACGTTTTATTCATCTTATCTACTTTCTGATGTGATCCATCCACATGGGATTCAAGATATTCCTCGATCGATATTATTTGGGATAGATCTGGAAGAATACGATAAGGGTACGGATGCGAGAAAAAGACTTGTGAAAGGATACTGGAGTCAGTATGATGCAAAGTACAAGTCGTATATAGAAGAAGCTGACTTGTTTATTATCTATGGCATGTCGCTGGGGCCGACCGATGCATGGTGGATGGATGCAATATTTGATGAAATACTAGACAGAGAAATTGAACTTATTTTATATTGGTTTGGGGAAGTTGACAAAGAGGCTGTTGTCGACAAGTTTATTAATTGTTGCACGAGACATAAAAGTTCAAGTGACGACGATAAAAATGAAGTAAGAAAAAGGATTCATGTTGTTACATTTACTGAGAATGACACTTATTTTTTAGGATTTAAAGGAAAGTGCAGCGATCTGTGATTCTAGTAGAGATGAGATTGCATTTCTTAATACGACTTTAGGATTTGCAAAATCGTTTACTTCTACTTCCGAAATAATTGTTGATTGAGGAGGCCATAAGATTCCCTTAGTAAACGAAGTTAGTCTGATGCCGCTTCATTTTGAAGCGGCATCACTATCAGGCGGATACGATGTATGCAGAGCTTTTCGATAGAGTATTTGCGTAGATGTAGGCTATTTTCTCTCGAAAAAAAGTTATTCTATAAGAGCTGAAGTAAGTATAATGCGAAATAGGATCCTATTTTAGGAAAAAGAATAGGGATAGTTGCAAGTGGATAGTTAACGTGCCAAAAACGGCCCCACCCCGTAAATCCAGAGGGCGAATGCGGGCGCCCTTTTTCCCTCTCTGGAAGCAATGTTTGAAGAAAGGATATGCAAGGAATAAATAGAAACGAATCACAAAATCTGTCGCTTCAGGGAAAGAAAGAATGAAATAGTAAGCGACAATGAAATCATCACGCGATATTGTCCCCGACGCATCCAAATCAATGGGCATTGAATAGACAAAATCTCCTCGTTCATGTACAATCAAATCACAAAGGAGGAGAAGAGCATGGCTACAAAAAGTTTTTTAAAGTCAGTAGATATTCGAAAACAAAAGCAAAAGAGAGACATTGCTCGCGCCATGGCGCAGTCTGAAGCATATGCAAAGAGCACTCCTTACAAAGAAGAGCCCGCAAAGCTACTTTCAAGAGACGGGATTAAAAATCTTTTCAATAAAGAGGATTAGGAATGGGTGAAAAACTGCAAAAATCGGTTCCTTACCTTGTGAATCTGAAGGATTTGCTATTAGAACTCGGTGAATCTGAAGTGCGGAAGATTCTTTTGAGGTTTGACTGTGTATTCAATGGTGATGTAAATTATTTCCTGCATGAAAAGGCCATAGAGTTTACAAAGCGTGGTTTTTCTACAACGTATTTGGTTTTTCTGCCATTTCGTGGGGAGCCGGAACTTGTTGGTTATTTTGCTATCGCTACAAAAAGCATTGATTTTTATAAACTTTCCGGCTTCAATAGCAAATATAAAAATAAAATTACCACCTATGCGACTTATGATCGGCGTCTGAAAAAACACACGCTTCCGGTCTATCTCATCGGCCAATTAGGAAAAAATTATAGCGCGGTTCCCGAGGTTCTTTCTTTATTTAGCGGTGAACAGCTTTTACGCTTGGCTTGCGATCGTGTAAAATTTATTCAGAGTCTTTCCAGTGGACGTTTTGTCTACTTAGAATGTGAAGATACGCCGGCGCTAGTGAAGTTTTATGAAAGCAATGGATTTCGCGTTTTTGACAAGCGGCCATTGGACAAGGACGAAAATAAACATTTCAAGAATCCCTATTTGGTGCAGTTGATTCGTTATTTATGATTTGCCTGCGTGGATGTTGGATGGATGAAAATAGACCACAGAGAAAATTTGTGGTCTTTTTTGGTTTGAGATATTTCATTTGGAGATAAAAAATCAATACTTAAACTACATATATCGGCGATTCATAATAATAGAAGATAAAAAATATGCAAATGAAAAAGAAAAACAATAAAATCTCCTCTCTTTCCCATTGACTCCCCCTATCTATCATATTATGATTATTAAAGATGATGTGGGGGAGGTCGTTTACCTACATGGAAAACCATTTCCCGCAGCGATCTGCGTCGTTCTCGCGAAAAATTTCTCTCTTCGCGGGTATTTTATGGTTTTAGAAAGGAGTTCTTGTGAAAAAGAGGTATCTATCGGTCCTTCTGGCTCTGATCATGGTTTTTGCTCAGGTGCCGACGCTTGTGCGGGCGGAGGGCTTTAGCGATGTCAAGGGCCACTGGGCGGAGCGCACGATTGTGTGGGCCGCGAAGGAAGGGTATTTAAAGGGTTATCCCGACGGCACGTTTCGTCCCGATGCGCCTGTGAGCAATGCGGAGTATTACCGCATCGTCAATGAATTTACGCCGCAGCTTCACGATCCGGCGCTTTCTTCCAAGGAAGTGACGGTGAATTATTCGGACGTAAAGGAGGACGATTGGTTTTATACCGAGGTAAAGAAGGGCGTACAGGCCGGTTACTTAGGATCGGGTGAAGGGCAAAGCCTGAAATCCGGTGAAAAGATCGAGCGTCAGGAAGCGGTGCGGATTTTTGCCGTCGTTCAAAAGTGGGACGACGACGCGGAAGCGGCCCGTCAGTTTGCGGATTACGATTCCGTGAAGGAAGAGCTGCGGGGAGCTGTGGGCGCGTCGAAGACACATAATTTGATTCAAGGCTATCCCGACGGGACGTTCCGCCCCGAGGGTAGCATGACGCGGGCGGAAGTGGTGACGGTTCTGGCCAATCACTTGCATCCCGATTTGGGTCCGGAGCCCGCGCCGACGCCGTCGCCTTCCGGCAATTGGAATTGGAATTTCATTAATGAGCCGTCGAATTTCGGCAAGGGCTATCAGATTAATTCCGATGTCTTGCAGCGTGCGGCGAAGTTTTTCAATGGGACGGACGCCCAGGAAATCCGTCGGTCCATGCGGGGCGGCTGGAGCGGTTCTTGCTACGGCTTTACGGCGACGGCGGGCCTTTATAAGGAAGGCCGCTTGCCGGTGAACAATCTCAACGTTCCCGCGCGCTCGGCGATCGGGGATTTGGAGGCGCAAAGCAATTACAAGGCGCAGTCGGTGATTAATCTGCATCAAAACATGCAAAACACGCGGACGCATATTAATAACCGCAACAACAACGGCATCGGTTGGAATTTCGACCGGGTTAAGAGGAATACGCAGGATCTTTCGACTTACGCCGCGAATATAAAGGCCATGGTGGATCAGGCGAAGGCGAAGAACACCACGGTGCAGTTGGCTTATTTCTGGGATATGGGCGGCCGGTATGTGGGCCATGCCAATGCGATTTACGATTACGTGCAAGAGGGCAATGTGCTGCGCCTGAAGGTGTATGACCCGAATTACATCGGCTTGGATCAAAAGGAAGTCGTGATCGACTTGGGCTCGAACCGCATGGTCGCGAAGTCTGCGACGACGGCCTCCGGCGGGTCCGGGCGGATCGTGGTGGCTTATTCCTATGCCTTCCCCACGAACACGATTATGAAGGGGGCGAATCCGACGCCGACGAATACTCCCACGCAATTTATTGTCAAGGGCAAGCAAAAGGTTGCCGTGAAGAGCGGTTCCGAATCCTGGGTACTGGATCCCAAGAAGGCCGAAGTGGTGCCGGATGAAGATACGTATATCTATACGGTACCGGCGAAGTCGGTGTACAAGGTGTATTCTTTTGCCGGAGGGAATATTGCCATTCGCGGCAAGGACTATTATTTAGCCTTTGAAACGGAGCGGCCTACCGCGGTGGAAGTGGGCAAGGGCACGTTCCACATGAAGGATCAGACGGGCAAGTATTGGGTGAGCATGGGTGAAGATGCGCCCAATAAGTTGTTTAAGTGGAATGCCGTGGAAGTGGAAGGCAGCGGCGAGCGGGATCTGTATTTGAACAAGGATCCCTTCGGCTATTCGCTTCGCGGCGAAAACTTAAAGGGCGCCCGCGTCACGGCCCTGGACAAGTTTGTGGCCAAGGAAAAGACCGTGGACCGGAAGGCCAAGGTCGTGCAAATTCGTCAGGACAACGATCAGTTGAAGTTTAAGTACGACGACTTCGGCAAGTACGATCAAAAGCCCGGCGAAGGCTTCGTGGGAAGCTGGATCGGCCACGATTATATACGTAAACCGAGCACCGGGGCGATTTACAATGTAGAGGCCACTTTCCGTATTTCCAAAAACCCCAATGGGACGTATTTGGTACGCCAAACCGGTCGAGTCGTAGAAACCGGCGATTACTTTGTAGGCGAGTACAGGAATGTACGCCTGAATCCCTCCACCGGGGAATTGGAATTGCGACGAAGCAATTACGTGAGCCTGGAAGGCATCGGTACCAAAGGTGCCAACAAGGGTCCGACGCTGGAAAACGGACGCTTGGTGGTTCGTTATGTCGAAAAGAAGGTTGCCGAATATACGCGCTATTAAGTCCCTTTGTTTGACATGAAAAAAGACCATCGACAGTGCAAGTGTCGGTGGTCTTTTTGCGTGCCGGCCTTAGGATGCCACTTCCACAGTGGTCACATAATTTGCCTTATTGCCTCTTTGCCGCATAATGGGCACGTTTCTCGTCGTATGGCGTTTGTTGATGCCCAGGGCGCCGTCGAAGGTGTTGAGGCGGCGGAGGTAGCGGGCGACGGCCTCTCGATCGGGGCCTACGTCGTTCATGGCGTCGGCGATGAGGTTGTAGGCGTCGTAGCCCATGGCGGCGTAGCTTGTGGGGGCGCGGTCGTATGCTTTTTCGTAGGCGAGGAGGAAGGCGTCGGAGGCCTGATTGAATGTTTCGTAGCGGGCGTAGTGGGCGGTGAAGTAGGCGTCTTCCACGGCGTCTTGGCCGATTTCTTTAAAGGAGGGGTTTTCCCAGCGATCGGCGCCCAGAAGGGGGACGCGGATGCCGGCATCTTTTACGGCGCGGATGAAGTAGGCGCTTGCTGCGGCATCGCCGGGGCAGTAGATGCCGTCGACGGGGTATTTTTTCAGGCGGGCGACTTCCCGGGCGAAGCGGGTTTCGCCGGTGTGGTAGTCGATGCGGTAGGTGTGCACGTAGCTTGGAAGGCTGTGGATGAAGGCGTAGGCCAGGTCGTTGCCGTAGCCTGTTTCCGCGTCCACGACGACGGCGATGTCTCTGAGGCCCAGGGTGTTTGCCGAAAAGGCGGCCATGGCGCGGGCCTGTTCGTCGTCGTTCATGCATACGGGGGTGATCCAGTAGTCTCTGTCCAGGTCGGCGGCGGTGGAGCCGGTGACGGTGGGGATTTTCGCCGCTTTGATGACGGGGCGGGCGCGGTTCATGCTGTCGGTGCCGAAGGTGCCGATCAGGGCCAGGGCGCCGCCGTCGGAGAGGACGCTGACGCCGTTGGCGGCTTCCATGGATTGGCTCTTGGTGTCGTAGAGGGCGAGTTCGATTTTTTTGCCGCCGGCCACGGGGCGCATGCGATTGGCGAGCTCGACGCCGCGCCGGGTGTCTTGGCCCGTTTCGCCGTAGAGGCCTTGTTGGGGCTCGAAGACGCCGATGGTGACGGCGTCATTTGCAGCTTGTTTTGTGCAGCCTATAAGGAGCAATAGGGCGAGAAGGGGAAAGAGTCGTTTCATTCTGCATCTCCGAAAAATTGGGCCAAAGCTTCCAGGTGCCGCTCTTCGCAGAGGACGAGGAGTTCGTCGCCCCCTTCCAGGGTGGTGTCGGCGTTGGGGGTGAAGGCGATGTCTTCCCGCTGCACGGAGGCGATGATGGGGTGATGGGGGATGTGGAGGCTTTTCAGGGGGACGTTGGTGTAGTTGGCGTCGCCGGGGACGAGGAAGTATTGCATGGTGTAGTCGTCGTGGAGCTTGCCGATGTCTTTTTGAAACATGTTGTCGTAGAGGGATTCGTAGATGGGGCCGCTCTTCAAAAGCTGGGCGACGATGTAGGCGATCATGGCGGTGGTGGTGACGGAGATCATTTGCAGCATGGTGCCGCTCATTTCCGACACGAGAAGGATGGAGAGGAGGGGGGCCTGCACCACGGAGGAGAGGATGGCGGCCATGCCCAGGTAGAGGAAGTTGGCGTAGTAGATGTCTGTGCCGATGAAGACGCCGTGGAGGAGGGCGCCGATGAGGGCGCCCAGGGTGAGCACGGGGAGGAAGATGCCGCCTTGGGCGCCGGAGCCGTAGCCGGTCCAGACGAGGAGCATGCGGATAACGAAGAAGGCGATAAGGGTTTTGCCGGCGACGGTGGTTGTGGCCAGTTGCTCGATGAGGCCGTGGCCGCCGCCTAAGAGGATGGGGTTGTAGAGGCCGGCCAAAAGGGCGAGGACCATGGCGAAAAAGATAATGAGGTAGCGGGGGACGGGAAGTTTTTTCATGCGGGTGCTCGCAAAGAGCAGGCCTTTGTTGAAGACGGCGCCGAAGATGCCGCCGACGATGCCGACGATGACAGGCGCCCAGATCATGCCCACGGGGAGCATTTCTTTCATGGGAAAGGAGAAGGCGGGCTCCATGCCCAGGATGCGGAAGCTGATCCAGTTGGCCACCACGGAGGCCACGATGCAGGGCACGACGAAGAAGTGGGAGAAGCTTTTGTGGAGCTCTTCCAGGGCGAAGAGGGCGCCGGCTAAGGGGGCGTTAAAGGCTGCGGCCAAGCCTGCGGAGGCCCCGGCGGTGATGAAGTAGCGCCCTTCCATTTCCGAGGCGTGAAAGAGCTTGGCGAGGAGTTTCGCCAAGGTGCCGCCCAATTGTATGGAGGGGCCTTCCCGCCCGAGGGTGAGGCCGGAGAAGGCGGCCATGGCGCCGCCGAAAAATTTTGAAATCAGGGTGGGCACCGGGGCGATGTCGGCCTTGCCTAAAAGCTCGCCGCGAATTTGGGGGATGCCGCTGCCGCCGCTTAGGGGCGACCAATTTAGCAAGAGATGCATGGCCACGGCCATGGCGAGAAACAGCCCGAGCATAAGGGCGATGCGGGAGGGGGTGATATTCGCGTAGAGAAGCATCCTCGCGTCGTCGAGCTTGCCTAAAGTAAAGCGGTATAAAACGGAAATCATGCCCGAGGCCAGGCCGACGATGAAGCCGCCGAAGACCAGGTGCATGCGTAGGCGATTGTGATCGTAATTTGTCGCGTGGTGGGTATCCATGAAAACTCCTTTCCCAACGGACGAAAGAAACGGCGTACATAAAAGAGCAGGCGAAAATTCGCCTATACAATATATTTTTCAAAAAGGGCTTTACAAGTGGGCAGAAAGCATGTATTATAAGTCCATGATGATTTACCGTAGTAAAGCGATAAACAGAGAAAGGAAAACCAATCATGAAGAAAAAACTTTTTACCCTGACCGCATTGATGATGCTTTTGCTCGTGGGATGTTCCGGCGGCGCGAAGCCGGCGAACGACGCGGCCAATGAGGCGGCAAACAACTCGGGCAATGCCAAGCAGGAAGCCGCAGCAGAACTCGACAAGAGTAAAACCTACGTCATGGGCATGGACGACACCTTCGCTCCCATGGGCTTCCGCGACGAAAAAGGCAATATCGTCGGCTTCGACGTAGACTTGGCGCAAAAGGCCGCCGAAGAAATGGGCATCAAGATCGAATGCCAACCCATCGACTGGACCGTGAAGGAATCGGAACTTGAATCGGGCAATGTAGACCTCCTCTGGAACGGCTTCTCCATTACCCCCGAGCGTCAAAAGAAAGTGCTCTTCTCGGATCCCTATATGGACAATCGCCAAATCATTATTACCCTGAAGGATTCTCCGGTGAATTCTAAAGCCGACCTGGCCGGCAAGCGCGTCACCGTGCAAGGCGAATCTTCCGCGCTGGAAGCCGTCATGAAAGACGAAGCCTTTGTCAAGGCACTGGCCGAGCCGCCGGTGGAATACGCCACCAACAACGAATGCTTTAAAGACATCGAAGCGAAGCGCTGCGACGCCATCGTCGTGGACGAAGTGTTGGCCCGCTACTACATGAAGCAAAACGGCGAAGAAAACTACAAGGTCTTGGAAGACAACTTCGGCGAAGAACAATTTGCCGTCGGTATGCGCAAAGACGATGTGGCTTTACAAGAAGCACTGAACAAGGCGCTGAAGACGCTGAAAGACAACGGCACCTACGACGAAATTTACAGCAAGTATTTCGCCGACTAAAAGATAGCAGGAGGCAGTTTTGGAAGTACTTGAACGTTTAATCCCCTTGTTGGGGGAAGGAATGAAAGTGACGGCGTCGGTATTTGCCGTGACCATCGTATTATCGTCCATCCTTTGTATCCCGGTGGCCTGGGCGCGCTTATCCCGTAACCCCATTATATCGAAGATCGCGGCGATTTACATTTATATTATGCGGGCGACACCCTTGCTCCTTCAATTAATGTTCGTATTTTTCGGGCTGCCCCTTTTGCCTGCGGGCATTACCCTGGGCCGGTTTACCTCCATCTTTCTGGCCTTTGTGCTCAATTACACCGCCTACTTGGCGGAAATCTTGCGGGGCGGGATTCAATCCATCGACCCCGGTCAGTGGGAAGCGGGAAAGGTCCTGGGCCTTTCCAAGCCCTACACCTTCTTTAAAGTCATCTTGCCCGTGGTCATACAGCGAAGTTTCCCCGCCTATTCCAACGAAGTCATTACCCTGGTCAAGGACACGTCCCTTGTCTATATCCTCGGCGTCATGGATATTTTGAAGGCGGCCAAATCCGTCTCCAACACCATGTCGTCCATCCTTCCCTACATTTACGTCGGGGTGGTTTATCTTATCGTCGTCGGTCTGTTGACCTTGCTTTTGAGACACGCAGAGAGGAAGATTGAAGCGTCATGAAAATTTCCGTGGACAATTTAAAAAAGAGCTTTGGCGATCGCTGCATTTGGAGCGACATCGATCTCACCTTTACCTCCGATGAGATCGTGACCATTGCAGGCAAAAGCGGCCAGGGAAAGACCACCTTTCTCCGCTGCCTCAACGGCCTGGAAACCTACGACGCCGGCACCGTCGCCTTCGACGGCGAAGTGATGCCTGTTGGCACCACCGACGCGAAGAAAATCGGCATGGTCTTTCAGGGCTACTACCTGTTTCCGAAAATGACCGTGTGGGAGAACATCCTCCTGGCTCCCCTCTACCACGGCATCGATCGAAAGGAAGCGGAAGAGCGGGCCGAGCGGCTCATGAAAGAACTTGAGATTTACGAAGAAAAAGACAAGTACCCGAAAAATCTCTCCGGCGGGCAACAACAGCGCGTGGCCATTGTGCGGGCTTGCATGCTGGAGCCGGAAATCCTCTGCTTCGACGAGCCCACCTCCGCCCTGGATTCGGAGACCATCGACAAGCTGGCCCAAACCATGGGGCGGCTGAAAGAAAAAGGCATGGGCATGATCGTCGTGACTCACGATCGGGCCTTCGCCGAGCGAATCTCCGACAGGATACTGCACTTCGAAGAAGGACGACTGAGAGAAGAGATCGTGGCATAAGAGAGGAATGTTTTCTGTTTTTCTTTTGCACACCACCATGTTTCGCAAAACCCACGATGGGGCGGATGAGTTCCCTCGTGGGTTTTTTGCGGTGTTTTTTTGGTTCACCTTTTTTCTTCGCACACAGTTTAGATTTGCTTTTGAGGGCACACCTTTTGTTCATGATTTCCTTCTGTTTCTTACACAACACATCTTCAACTGTCTTTTCCGGGGGAGGGAAAAAGGGCGTTGCGATTCGCCCTTATCCCTCCCCCGGACCCCCACCCTTTATCCCTAACGCTTTCATAAAGTGCGGAACCCTAACGGGTTCCGATTCCTGTTGGGCCGCGTCGCGGAAAAGAAATTGTGAGTCGAGTAATCCATCATCGGAAAACGAAGATAGCTCACCCAATTCATTATCTTGGGATGTCGAAGAAGCCCAATACAAATCAAATGCCGTCAGGCATTTGCACTGCTAAAAGGCGTTGGGGGTCGAAGGGGTTGGGGCCCCGGGGAAGGGGCAGAGGGCGAATCGCAACGCCCTGGCCCCTTCCCCGGGTTTCAAAACCTTGCGGGAATGGTATTTTAAGCGAAATAGAAAACAACACGAAATTTCCTACGCTACGCATATCAATTTTTGGGGCCACGGGGACTTTCCCCGTGAGAAAATCCCCAAAAGATCCGTCTTTTTTAACAGAAAAAAGGGCAAGAAAAAAGAGGCTTGTTCAAAAGCCCCAGACTGCAGACAAACTCCGAACAAAACTCGGGGTTTGTCTCTTTTTTATGTATTTTTTCCATAAATCAGCAAAAGAAGGGCCGTCGCCTCCTCCGTCC
>QWCE01005105.1_pt1 | contig 12284 bp, 6 predicted proteins | sample 1972531 | NCBI WGS metagenome assembly QWCE01 (sample SAMN09866716, study PRJNA288562) | Human gut metagenome isolate term4_stool, whole genome shotgun sequencing... | reverse complement strand
GGTGTCGATCAGGTCGCCCTCAGGGGTGACACTCTCGAGGATGATGTGGTACTCCGGGCGCCAGAGCTTGTGGCGGATCGCCTCATACGACTGCTCCACTTGACGATCGAGAATCGGATCATCGACCACCTGACGCAGCACCGCAGCGGTATTCATCAGGATCATCAGGATGCTGTGACCGATGGCGGGCTGAGTGGGGAGGTACTTGGACGGCAGTGCACCGGGCGTCTCCAGCCACTCCTGCACCTGACGGAAGAGTCGGAGAGCCTTCTCGGCATAGCTCTTGTCTCCGGTCGCCAACGCATACTCCGCCATGGCGATGATGCCGAAGGTCTCGGAGAAGACGTAGCGGCGCTTGCGGAGCGGAAGCCCCTCGCGTGTCACCTCGAAGTACCACCGCCCGTCCCCCGGGTCGACGCAGTGCTTCTCGGCGAAGTCGAGGATACTCTTTGCCGCCTCGAGGTACTCGGGGCGGGGGTCGATGTGATTATAGACGTAGGAGAGGATATAGGCCGCGCGACCCTGGAACCAGACCGACTTGGTCCCGTCCATCAGAGTCCCGTCGCGATCAACGCAGGTGAGCATACCGCCATACTCCCGGTCGAGACCATGCTCGAGCCAGAAGGGGAGGACACTCTCCAGCAGCTCCTCCCTACACTGAGTGACTAGGTGGTGTAGATAGGTTTTTGTATCCTGGCTCATAGCTTATTGCAGTGGTCAAAGAAGTGGATCTCCTCCAGCGCTCTCCGGATCGCCTGCTCCTCCTCCGGCTCTATGGAGTGGAAGGGGATGCGATTGGGGCCGAGGTCGAGACCGATCAGCTTCATGATACGCTTCCCGGCAACGATATTTCCTCTGTACTTAGCAATGACGTTGATCACGTCCTGGGCATAGTTTTGCGCTTTCTTTGCGCCCTCGAGGTCGCCCTTCTCCCAGCAGGAGATCACCTGAGTGAGCACGCGGCCGATGTAGTTACCGGTACCGCTGATACCCCCCTTGGCACCGCCCATGACGAGAGCGGAGAGGATCGTCTCATCGAGGCCGTAGAGCATATCGTACTTGCCGTCCTTGTAGAGCATGCACTGATTGTACTCGTAGTTGCTCTCGTAGGTGTACTTCAGCCCGGCAAAGGTGGGGACCTCCTTCTCCATCACACGCATGAAGTCGGTCATCGGGAGGAAGGCACCATTGAAGGCGGGGATGTGGTAGTAGTAGAAGGGGAGCTCCGGGGCGCCCTTGGCGATCTTACGGCAGTAGGCGGCGAGGTCCTCCACACGGCTCACCTTGGGGAAGGGCGAGGCCATGGCACCGATGCCGAAGGCACCGATCTCCTGAGCGTGACGGGCCAGCTCACGCGACTCCTTAATAGAGGTGGAACCGACGTGGACGATGAGACGGAAGTCGTCCCACTCGATAGCGCTGCGCCACGCCTCAGCGAGACGGATGCGCTCCTCCTTTGTCAGCATATAGCCCTCGCCAGAGGAGCCGTTGATGAAGACGCCCTTCAGACCATTGTCGTGGAGCATCCGGGCATAGGCTGGGATGATCTCGGTATTGATCTCCTCCGCAGCCGCATCCTTATAAGGTGTAAACGGGGCTACCAGCAGCCCTTTGATCTTAGCAAACTCAGCCATAATCAAGATATCAAATTGTAGGGTTCAATAGTTTCTATACGCAAAGATATTAAATTATAACGCCAAAACGAAGCGTCCGGTTTAGTATCAACCCACTGATATGACCGCCGAAGATCTCAATTTCACGAATTTCTACTAAAACAGATCCCAGAAAACAGGATCATCGATAGACATCTAGACTTTATACCTGCTCAAGCTCTGCATATACTAATCTCGCAAACTCAGCTGCGCCTTGTTCCAAAACAATAATATAATATAAGCAGATAGTTAACCGTAATGTTATTAACACAGTAAATACGCAGGGAAAATAGAATTATCTATGCGATATATTAGGCAGTTAAAAATTATATTGTGATATTTGCAGATGTACAGACGATACTTACTTAATCTCTCACCCTGTTTTCTCTATGAACAGAAGAATATCACTATCACTCCTACGGCAACTGACACTTGCTGGAGGGCTGACAGTAGCCCTAGGGGCAGGTGCCCTTGCGGTACCGCTGTCTGCAGCTCCGGCATCTGATATGGTAAGCCAGACAAAGAAGAACATCACCGTTACCGGTCAGATACTTGACGATAGCGGTCTCTCCGTCATCGGCGCATCCGTGGTGCTCAAGGAGAACTCCTCCAAGGGTACCGTAACGGACCTGGATGGTAACTTTACCCTCCCTGACGTGCCCTCCGACGGGACACTCCTGATCTCATCCATCGGGATGAAGCCCCTGGAGATACCTATTAATGGGAGGACTCATCTCTCTATCACGATGAGCGAGGACTCTCAGCTCCTCGACGAGGTGGTCGTGACCGGATATGGTGGCACCCAGCAGCGCGCCAAGGTGACCAACTCCATCGCTAAGGTGGACGAAAAGCAGCTCACCGTCGGCGTCTACTCCAATCCCGCCCAAGCGCTCGCCGGGTCCGTCCCAGGACTCAAGGTGACTACCGCCTCCGGAAACCCGGGCTCGACTCCATCCATCGTTCTCAGAGGTGGAACCAACCTCGACGGCTCCGGATCTCCTCTCGTCCTTGTGGATGGGCAGATACGTGGCGGCCTCAATGACATCAACCCTGAGGACATCAAGTCGATCGATATCCTCAAGGACGCCGGTGCTACCGCTCTCTACGGTGCCCGCGCCTCCAATGGTGTGATCCTCGTCACCACCAAGAGCGGTCAGTACGGCACCCGTCAGATCAGCGCTAAGGCAAAGATCGGACTGAATTACATCAATAACCCCTACGACTTCCTCGGGGCAAGGGACTACATCACCGCTCTCCGCACGGCTTACGCCAATACCCCATGGGCACCGAAGGGCAATCTGACAGGAGCCACTCCTCTCGGGACCGGAAATGTCTATGGTCCCAATATGACGTGGAACCTGATGAATAAGACCGAGGAGAATGCCCACCTCCTCTCTAAGGGCTGGCAGGAGATGCCCGATCCCCTCGACCCCTCTAAGACGCTGATCTACAGGGAGACGATCCCGATGGACTACAATGTCGTCAATCCCTCCCTCACACAGGACTACAACATCAGCATGTCAGGGGCGGACGAAAAGGGCAGCTACTACTCCGGTCTCGGATACAACCACTCACAGGGTCTTCCGATCACCAGCTTCTACAAGAGACTCACCTTCCTCTTCAATGGCAGCTACAAGGTGACCGACTTCATCAAGGCCTCCTCGGGACTCAATTACAACCGTGCCAACTGGCAGTCTATGCCCCCGACGCAGGGAAATGAGTACAACTACTTCGGTCGTATCATGTCTCTGCCTCCTACGGTTCGCTTTGTCGACGAGGAGGGTAACCCGGTGATCGGGCCAAGCTCCTCGGATGGCAATCAGTCCTTCCAGCCTGACCGCTTCTTCCGTGACAATCAGAGCGACAAATTCACTATGACTCAGTCGCTGGACATCGACTTCACGGAGTGGCTCTCCCTGAGACTTAATGGAAACGTCTACTATAGCGAGTCCTTCATCGAGTCCTTCAATCGCGACTACCAGAATAACAACACCAAGTGGGACCGCTCACGCCACACTAGCGCCAGCTACGACCGCACCCTGTCTCAGACCTACAATGCGGTGCTCAACTTCCACAAGCTCTATGCCAACGCTCACAATGTCAATGTGATGCTCGGCTCAGAGTACTACGACAACTACAGCCGCGGCTTTAGCGCATCCGGTCAGGGCGCACCTACGGATGACTTCCGTGCACTCGGCCTCACGAGCGAGGAGGAGGGAAAGCGCAAGATCGGGTCGTATCACAATCGCTTGAGGATCCTCTCAGGCTTCGGCCGTGCCAATTATGACTACCACGGCAAGTATCTCCTCAGTCTGGTAGCCCGCTATGACGGTTATTCATCTCTCCTCGGGGAGAACCGCTGGGGCTTCTTCCCTGGTGTATCTGCCGGATGGGTCTTCAGTGAGGAGGACTTTGTCAAGGACGCTGTCGACTGGCTCTCCTTCGGTAAGGTCCGCAGCAGCTTCGGTGTCAATGGTAACGCCTCCGGCATCGGCCCCTACCAGCTTCAGGGAACCTATAACTCGGTCAAGTATGCCGGTATGTCCGGTTTCCTGATCGGCGAGCTCCCCAATCCCGGCCTCCGCTGGGAGCGGACCCGCACCTTTGAGCTCGGTCTTGATCTCGGATTCCTGAATAATAAGATCAATACCGCCTTCACCTACTACGATCGCCTCACGAGCGACAAGTATGCCAACTTCTCTCTACCCTCCACGACAGGATTCTCCTCCGTCAAGAGCAACAATGGAGAGCTCCGTAACCGAGGCTTCGAGCTGGAGGTGAGAGGAAACATCATCGACCGCGGTGGTTTCCGCTGGGATGCAGCGGCCAATATCTCTTACAATAAGAATACGGTGGTCTCACTGCCCGACAACGGTCTCGACCTCAATCGTCAGGGCGGTCAGCAGATCTACACCGGACGTAAGGTCAAGGATGCGAATGGCAACGAGATCGACGAGAAGATATTCGTCGGTGGCTATCAGGAGGGACAGGAGCCCGGCGTGATGGTCGGCTACGTATCTGACGGGATCTTCCAGTCGGACGCTGAGATCCCTGAGGACTACTACGTCACCTCCGGTCACTGGCAGGGCAAGTGGCAGTACTCCCCCGCAGCGTACGACAAGATGAGCGATGCACAGAAGGGCAAGGTCATCCGCCTTGGCGCCGGTGATATGAAGTGGAAGGACATCAATGGAGATGGACATATCGACCAGTTTGACCAGGTCGTCTTCGGCAACACCATGCCTCACTGGAATGGAGGTGCCAATACGACCCTCTCCTATAAGGGTGTCTCCCTCTACGCCAGGATCGACTACTCGCTTGGCTTTGTCCGCTACGACCAGACCACGCCGTGGTTCCTCGGTTGCATGCAGGGGACTTACAATACCCTCCGCGAGTCGCTGACCGAGACCTGGACCCCCGAGCGTACCGGAGCAAAGTACCCACGCTACGTCTATGCCGACCAGCTCGGCGCAGGTAATTACAACCGCACCTCTGACCTCTTCATCACTAAGGGAGACTATGTATCCCTCCGCGAGGTCTCTCTGAGCTACAGCCTCCCGGCTAGCTGGTGCGAGACTATATTTGCCAAGAAGATCGATCTCTCCATCACTGGACAGAACCTGGGCTTCCTTACTCGAGGCAAGACCACCAACCCCGAGAAGGCATGGTCTGGATCTGGATATGCCCTGCCCCGTACGATCCTCTTCGGTCTGGGAGTCACCTTTTAATCACCCTCTATCGAATCTAAGGATATGAATAAGAATATACTATCATTGCTGACACTGGGGATGCTGTCAGGACTCCTCGCCACAGGACTATCCTCCTGCAAGAGCGATCCTCTCTCCCTAGCCCCCATTGATCACTACGGTAGCGAGAACTACTGGAAGACTCCCGAGCAAGCACGTGCTTATATCATCGGCGTGCACAAGCACCTGAGAGACCAGGACTGGCAGCACATGATGACCTTCGGCGAGCTTCCCGGAGGATCCTTCAAGAACGGCTCCACCAGCTCTGATGCCATGACCCTGGGCGCTGGCGATATCCGCCTGCACAATCTCGACGAGGAGCATACGGTAGGTAAGTTTGGTAACCTCTTCGGACGCATCACCAATCTCAATCTCTTCATCTCCCGCGTGGACAATTGCGGTCTGCCGGAGGCGGAGAAGAGCTACTACCTCGCTCAGATTTATGGTCTTCGTGCCTACTACTACTTTGAGCTCCACCGCGTCTGGGGCGGCGTGCCCATCCGTCTTGATGCTTCGGTCGTAGACGGAGAGCGAGACCCCAATAAGCTCTACGAGGGAAGACGCTCCCCCAAGGAGGTGCTGGATCAGGTCAAGTCTGACCTCCAGAAGTCTCTCGAGCTCTTCGGGGACAGGGACGGATTCTCCTACTATGGGCTTCCTGCCAAGGCCTTCTGGAGCAAGGCTGCCACGGAGTGCCTTGCTGCTGACGTGGCGCTCTGGTCCGCTAAGGTGACCACCTTCGACGCCAAGGCCGATCCCTCTCAGATCGCAGTAGCTAAGAAGCACCTCCAGAGCCTGATGAGTAACTACGGCCTCAGTCTGCAGTCGGACTTCGGTAAGATATACGACACCACCAATAAGGCCAATAGCGAGGTCATCTTCGCCTCCCGCTATATGGAGGGTGAGGCAAGCACCGGAGCAGGCAGCTTCCTCTACGACCTCAATACCGGTCAGTCCAAGGGTCAGATCCGAGAGGATGGTACCCCCTTCGGCAACCCCTTCCAGATCTCGGGCGGCAACCAGTCCTACCAGTACGACGACAATCTCTTCCTCAGCTACGACAGGGAGGACACCCGTCGCAATGCTACCTTCTTCCCCGTATACGACAAGAAGGTATTCACTGAGACCGGAGTCATGAAGCTCTGGGGAACTCACCTCTGCAAGAATATTGGGCACATGAACCAGCAGGGTAATCGCGTCTTCGATGGAGACATCATCTACTACCGACTCGCATGGGTCTACCTTACCCTCGCTGAGGTGGCCAATTACGAGGGCGACAACGCCAAGGTGGCAGAGTACATCAATGCCATCCGAAAGCGTGCCTACGGAGCCGACTGGGACGCAGCCAAGTATGGCTATGTAGCCGGCGACTTCACCCGGAACGAGCTCGCCATCCTCCAAGAGAAGGACAAGGAGTTTGTCAACGAAGGTCAGCGCTGGTGGGATCTCCGCCGTATGCAGTACACCAAGGGCGGTACACACCTTGTCTTCAAGAAGGAGGCAAGCTTCTACCACGGTATCCCGGAGCTGGACGAGGCTACCGAGTCTCACGAGGTGCTCTGGCCGGTAGATAAGGCGCTCCTCAATAACGACCCCAAGATCTTCCAGACCCCCGGATACAAGAGTGGAGTCAGGGACTATGACGGGAGCTGGGGAAAGTAAACATTCCCTGATAGACTAAGCATGGGGGCGTGTCACACTGCGGTGTGGCACGCCCCCTTTTTTGTGCTATGGAGTCTGATCCCTAACGGACTGTCTGTCAGCAGTAGGCTATAGGCTGTTTCTATTACCGGTATTAGTCTGAGGGCATCTTCATGCCCCGGCTACTATCGCTCTGGGATGGGGAGGATAAAGGTGGGTACCGGCTGTCCTCCGGCGGTGTGCAGGTTGGCATCCGTCCAGCCGGTGAAGGCATAAGCGATGGAGACGATTCGGAGTGCCCCCTCCGGATGCTTGATCCTCAGACTTGCTCCGTCGATCTCGCCACGCAGCGGGATCCACTGCGCATCCAGCGTCTCCCCGAGGAGACCCCGTACCACCGCACCGTCGGAGGTCTCGAGGGTCCCTTCGCCGGCATCCAGTGAGAGCCTCCATCCATCGGCACACGCCTCGATGCGTAGGGGTCTCGCCGCAGTCGCTTCTGCCCCGGTGCGGTGACCGTAGACAGACTGGAGAGCCAGCCGTGCAGCACGCTCGCCGAGAGGCGTCTTGTCGTGGTAGTGCACATCGCCCCGCTCGCCGAGGTCATAGCTGGTGACTAGGCTTACCCCCGTCATCTCCTCCGCCATGCGCCGCTGCAGGTCCCTAAATCGTCCCCAGGAGGGACGGTCAAGGTTGCTTAGCTGCACCGTCAGCACAGGCAGATCGGCGCCGAAGTGACGACGCAGATCCCGGACGAAGTGAGGGAAGAGGAGACCGTACTGCTCAGCATTCTCCGCATCACTCTCGCCCTGATACCACAGCACGCCGGAGAGCGACTGACCATAGATAAGACGGTAGCCGGTCTCTTCGTTGAAGGAGGGGTCATAGCTGTGCCGCTGGAAGGGATCCTTCGTGAGCTGCAAGTTGGTCTCCATTCGCTCCCGGCACCACCGCATGGTGTAGTCATTGACCCGCCAGTGGTCAAAGACCTTGGCAAACCTTGGGTCGTCCTCAAGTAGATCTCTGCTCACCCATGATGTGAGAGGAGTACCGCCATTGTCGATCTCGATGACACCTACGGGCACGTCCAGTTTGCTTGCCATCTGTGAGGCAAAGGCGTATCCCACGGCTGAGAAATCGAGTGCCGTCTCGGTACTGACTGCCTTCCATTCGCCGTGATAGAAGTCAAGCTCATTGGCTCGACGCAGAGCCTCTTCGCTCCATGGTCTGCTGTCTGTCTCGGCGAAGGGTCGCAGGCGAAGCAGCCGCAGGGTGCCCTGCCGGGGGTGACGAGCAGCGGCATAGTCCGATCCGCCGGTGGCATCTCTGAGAGAGAATGCCATATTGCTCTGACCGCTGACGAGCCAGACCTCTCCCACGAGGAGGTCAGGGAGAGTGATCTTTTTCTCCTTCCCTTCCAAGGACAACACCTGAGGCTCTCCGGTCGCCTCTCCGGCGGGGAAGGTGATTGACCATTTTCCATCATTCCCCACCGGATCTGAGAGATAGCGCTCGCCTCGCCACTTTAGAGTAATCCGGTCCCCTCTATCTGCATGACCGGTGATCGTGTGGGTCACCCCCCGCCTCAGCACCATGTGGGGCTGCCATGCGCCATCGAGGCTGAGACCGCCATAGTTACCTGTAAGGGATCGGAAGACCGTCTCTGCCAGATGACGAGCTCCGCGAGCATTGGGATGGAGCGTGGGCGGATCGGTGATCAGATCGGGGCGGTGGCGAAACGCCTCGTAGAGATCGATCAGTCCGGTCTGACGGGCCTCTGCCACCCGTGGGATCAGTCCCTGTAGGATCTGGTACCAGTCGTGTGTGGAGGAGATGTATCGTGAGTGACAGGGGAAGATGGGAGTCATACTGCAGATCCTGATGTCCATGGTCGGATTGATCGCCCTGAGAGTGTCGATCAGGGCGCAGTAGTCTGCTACGAAGCGATCCCGGTAGTGCGGGAAGTTGCGGGGGTCTGTGTCGTTGAGCCCCAGGTGAATCACCGCCACGTCGGGCTTGAAAGCGAGTGCCGCAGCATACTCCTTCGTCTTCACGTAGGGATTGTGTCCGTCCCGGAGGAGTGTAGACCCGCTGTGACCGAAGTTTCGCACCTCATACCCCTCGCCGAGGAGTTGCCCAAGGATAGTGGGGTAGGACTGCACCGCCGGATCCTCCAGTCCGTAACCGTAAGTGACAGAGTTGCCGATGCAGGCGACCCGGAGGCGCTGCGCCGAGAGCGAGGGCATAAGCGCCAGGAAGCTCCATAGGAGCAGCAGAAGAGTACTTCGTCTCATGAGTAAGTCAGATAAAATAAGTCATTTGCACTCTCTAATATCCGAAAAATTTAGATTGGCACAAAAGAATATTAGTGATAAACTTCATCTGGATATTTTTCCTACTTAAAAAGAGAAGTCTTTGTGAGGATATTGGTACCTTTGGATAAGACCTTTGCAATGCGATCTGTCTCACTGGACGAGACGATATCAAGAGAGTCAATGAAGGATAACATAAGTATAAGATCTCGCATCGCGCTGCTCCTCGGACTGATGATCAGTCTGATGAGCTCGGGATGTCGGGCAAATCAAGAGAGTAAGACAACGATGAGTCGACTGACTAAGATCGCCCTCCCTCAGGAATTTTTCAGGGCTGAGGAAGGGTTGGAGAAGGGAGCCTCCGGGGCATTCGCCGGAGTGCTGGGAGAGTGGTTGATCTACGGCGGAGGGTGCAACTTCCCCGACAAGGGACCTCTCGAGGGAGGACAGAAGCGCTTCTACAGCCGGATCCACGCCCTGCGGATCTCGGACGGGGGCGAGGTCCTCGACACACTCACTCTGGGGGATCTAGCACGACCATCAGGCTACGGAGCCTCACTCCGGTCGGAGGAGGGGGACACGCTTTACTTCATCGGCGGTACCGATGGCAGCTCTTCCCTTCGCTCGATCTATAGGATCACCCTGACCGCAGCCGGTGTGCCGACGATGGAGCACCTCTCCGACGCGCTCTCTCATGGATGGCATGAGGGCAGCGCAGCGATCTCAGAGGGACAGCTATACCTGGTAGGTGGCTGGTCTGCCCCGGGACAGCCGATGCGCGAGGTGGAGGCAATGGATCTGACTGAGGGCGGCGAACTTCGCCACATCGCTCCGTTACCTGACGGAGTGCGCATACAGCCGATCGCCTTTGCCCACTCAGGTAAGCTCTTTGTCTGCGGTGGCTTCGCCCCGTCAGAGGGAGGGAGAGAGCCGCTGATGCAGGACAGAAGCTACGCACTACGACTGGGGGACGAGACCGCCGAGTGGCAGCTTGTCAGCGATCACCCGGTGCTGGAGGAGAGTGGTCGTAAGCTCCTCTTCGTAGGTACTGCGGTGGCGTACGATGAGGCCGCGAAGAAGGTTTATGCGGTGGGCGGTGTGGACTACGACATCTTCCGGAGCGCACTCGAGCGCGAGTATCGTCAGGGACTGGCGACAGCGGCAGGCGATCAGGAGGCTCTGGAGGACTTTGCCCGGCAGCGCGTTGAGTACATGACACGTGATCCGGAAGCATACCACTTTATGCCGCACGTGATCAGCCTCGACTACGAGAGCGGCGAGTGGTCTGTCGTCGCTACGGACACCGCCTTCGCCACTGCCGGTGGCGCCCTGACCGCTCAGGATGGCACACTTTACCTCGTAGGTGGGGAGCGAAAGCCGGGTGTACGTACGCCGGATATCTGGTGTCTCCGACTCGACTGAGATCACAGTAAAATATGCAGAGAGAGGGCTGGCTCGCGGGATGCGGGTCAGCCCTCTCTGCATATGGGTTATGGGGATCGTCAGTGAGCGTCTAGGAGCTGGAGGGCTGTGCGTGCCGCCATCCGGTCGGCCGCTTTCTTGCTCGGTCCGCTGCCCTCAGAGAGGACCACACCATCGGCTCCCACACGGAGAGCCACGTGATGAGTCACTTCCCCGGGCGCCTCCTCGGTCTCCCCGAGGTAATCGAAGAGATAGGGCGTCCCCTCCTTCTGCATCCTGATGATAAAGGTCGACTTATAGTCCTCCTCCTGCCGCGAGACGCACTCCAGGTTTTTCCGTGAGATCACCACCTGCTTCTTGACGAAGTCGGCCGTCACCTCAAATCCCTTGTCGAGATAGAGCGCTCCGATAAAGGCCTCGAGGGCATTCCCCGGCACGTCGCTGTGCTCGAGATCGACCCCGGGAGAGACCCGGAGCATCTTATCGATGCCCATGCTGCGCGCCAGCTTATTGATCTGCTTGCGACTGACGAGGAAGGAGCGGATCTGGGTCAGCCCGCCCTGGTCCTCATCGGGATAGAGCCGGTAAGCGGCAGCGGCAATCACCGCCCCGAGGAGGCTGTCACCTAGATACTCCAGTCGCTCATTTTGCTTCCCGCCGTAGGTCCCAGCATAGGACGAGTGGGTGAGCGCCTGAGCGTAGATCTTCCAGTCGCCGGGCTTCTCCCCAGTTACTTCGGTCACAAAGCGCTCCACGCTCCTCCGGTACTCGTCCACCGGAGTCACCTTCCGCCGGGCTATCCTCCCCCGCCCCAGCGTCTGTATCCGCACTGCCAGCCGGTCGAGGAGGTGTCCTATCTGACTCATCCTAGCTCACTTCCACTTCCTCAGGATCACCGTACCATTGTGCCCTCCGAAGCCGAAGGTATTGGAGAGCGCATACTCTATGGAGCGCTCCTTAGCGGTATTGAAAGTAAAGTCGAGCCTGGGATCAAAGTCCGGATCGACATCATCCTCAGCGTGATTGATCGTCGGGGGAATGATCCCGTCCCTAAGGGCAAGGATCGACAGCACTGCCTCGACCGCGCCTGCTCCACCGAGGAGGTGACCGGTCATCGACTTGGTGGAGCTGATGCTCATCTCGCTCACGTGGTCCCCGAAGAGGTCGACGATCGCGTGCGCCTCGCTGATATCCCCGATAGGGGTGGAGGTGCCGTGGACATTGATATAGTCGATCTTATCGGGCGTAACCCCCGCATCCTCCATCGCACGCGTCATCACGAGCCGTGCGCCGAGTCCCTCGGGATGAGAGGCGGTGATGTGGTAGGCATCAGCGCTCATGCCGACCCCGACGATCTCGGCGTATATCCGCGCCCCGCGCGCCACGGCGTGCTCCATCTCCTCCAGCACCAGGATCGCCCCGCCCTCACCGAGGACGAAGCCGTCGCGGCTCTTGGAGAAAGGTCGCGAGGCGGTCTCCGGACTGTCGTTGCGCGTCGAGAGCGCCTGAAG
>QWCE01005098.1_pt1 | contig 12303 bp, 7 predicted proteins | sample 1972531 | NCBI WGS metagenome assembly QWCE01 (sample SAMN09866716, study PRJNA288562) | Human gut metagenome isolate term4_stool, whole genome shotgun sequencing... | reverse complement strand
TTAATATTCTTTTTGCTTAGGATCTAGCATATCATGTACTACATCACCTAGAAGATTAAATAATATGACAATAATAAAAATTGCTATACCTGGTGCTATGGTTATCCATGGTGCAAATTGAATCATACTTTTTCCTTCATTCATCATTGCTCCCCATTCCGGTATAGGTAGTGGTGAACTTAATCCTAGGAAAGAAAGCGCTGCCATTTCCATGATAGTAGTTCCAATATCTAAAGATGCTGTAACTATAAGAGTACTTAAAACTCTTGGCATAATATGCTTAAAAACAATATACATAGAACTATTACCACTTAACCTAGCAGCTTTTATAAATGTTTCTTCCTTTATCTCCAATACTTCACCTCTAGCTAACCTAGCATACTTAGTCCAACCGATAACCCCTATGGCTATCATAGCATTAATCATACCACCACCTAAAACTCCTGCAACAGCAATGGCCAACACCAAACTAGGAAATGCTAAAAATACATCAACAATTCTCATTACTATATTGTCAAATAATCCACCTATATATCCACTAATAATTCCTATAAAGCTTCCAAATACAAACATTAGTGAAACTAAAATAAGTGATGAAAAAATAGTTCTAGATGCACCATATATCATTCTAGAAAATACACATCTACCTAAAGCATCAGTGCCTAAAAAGAATTCTCTACTTGGTGCCTTTAATGTATTTTGTAAATCTATTTTATACGGATCATTAGGTGCTATATATGGTGCTAACAAGCTTATACCCAAGATTATTACTATCAATATTAAAATCATTAAAAATTTATTCTTTCTTCTATCTTTTGTACTCATATTTATCCCCTCACTATGCTTCAATTCTTGGGTCAATAAACTTATATAGCAAATCTGTTATTAAATTTATCAGCACAAAAATTATTGCCATCCAAAGAACATATCCTTGAATAACAGGATAATCTCTATTGAATATAGCATTTAATGCTAAGCTTCCAATTCCAGGCCAAACAAATATAGCCTCAATTACAGCACTTCCTCCCATTAATGAACCTATAGATAATCCTACTAACGTTATTATTGTTATCATTATATTTTTAAGTACATTAAAATAGAGTATTCCTGCTTCACTTATTCCTCTAGACCTAGCTCCCCTTACATAATCCTTTTCTAATTCCTCAATAACAACTACTCTTATTTGACGTATATACTTACTTATCATAGGTATTGCTAAAGTTATAGAAGGTAAAATTATACTCTTAATACCACTTTCACTTAATATAGGAAACCATCTTAATTTTAAAGAAAAGACTAATAATAATATCAATGCTAAAAAGAATCCTGGAATAGAATTGCCTATAAAGCTGATTGTCCTTATTATATAATCTATAAATTTATCTTTATTAATTGCTGCTATTATTCCAATGGGAATCGAAACAAGTATAGTTATAGCCATAGCTGTGGCTGTAAGTGTTATGGTATATGGTAAATGCTTAAATAACTCTTCCTTTACCGATACCCCTGTAGAATAGGAAATGCCAAAATCTCCTTTTAAGCAATTTTTCATCCAATTTAGATATTGTACTAAAAAAGGTTTGTCTAATCCCATCTCTACCCTAGTGCTTTCTAAAACTTCTGATGTTACAACAGCTCCCTGAGAAGTCAATATTGCTTCTGCCGGATCTCCTGGTGCTAAATTCATAAGCCCAAATGATACAAATGATATTATTATCAAAATGGGTATTACTCCTACAACTCTCTTAAAGATATATTTTAATAATTTCATAAATTAATCTCCATTTCATAATGCAAATGATTTGCATTTACCTTTATAAATTTTATATCTTATCTCCTATGGTGTCAATATTATTATTAATTATTAAAAAAAATCATACATGCATAACATGTATGATTTCTTTTACTCAAGCTTACCATAAGCCACTAAAGGGCTATCCTTTGCAACTGCTAACGCTACTGTATGATACATTACAACACCATTAAATTCTGCGTAATATCTATCTACTAAATTGCCAAAAAAGTCTGTAACTTCTCCTAATACCTGTCCTTTAGAAATTAATTCTCCAGCCTCCACAAAGCTAGTCCAACACCCTTCATTTAAAGCTTCTAGATAATTTGCTTCTGTAATATCTATAGGAATTTCCTCTTTAATAGTTTCTTCTGTTACCAATATCTCCATTTTATTTAAAACACTATATAAATCTTTCTTATATGCTTTAACATCTTCTGTAAGACATAACCCCATTCCTCCACGCTCTAAAAGCATACTTGGAGTTCCACTAATAGAACCATAGCTATGAACTCCTGTGGTAGAGTTAGACTTAACCATATATTTAACGTCTAGCACAGCAGCCACCTCTTTAATTTTATTAATAATTTTCAATTCTGCCTTTCCTGCATAATATAAATGTGGAGTTAATGCTTCATTTAAATCTCCTCCATGAATATCTAAATGGAAATCTGCTTTACTTTGCATTTCATTAACTATAATATAAGCTATTTTTTCTGATATTGTTCCATCTTTTTTTCCTGGGAATATACTATTTAAATTCTTATTATCTTCCGGAACAACTGCTGGAGTTCTTTTAAAAAATGCCTCAACATTTACTGGATGTACAATTATTATATTTCCACAAACATCTGCTGGATTTATTTCTTTAGCTATTTCTATGGCCGCCTTTATACATGGATATTCTCCTCCATGAACTCCAGCTGTAATAAGAAGGCTCTTTCCTTCCTTTGCTCCATTAATAAGAGTTACTGGTATTTTTCTATCCGTATCTAAAATATTTATAAATCCTTGTACTTTAGTAGCTACTTCTGCCTTTAACCCATTTATTTCTAAAATATTTTTCATATTTACCTCATATATATTATTTATAATTATATTTTAATTGATAATAATTATCATTATAAACACTAAATGTTTTTATGTCAATAAATACAAAGTTTTAGAATTAAATTAAGTTGTTAGCAAATTCTTAACAGTTTCAACTCCACTTTTAGTTTGTGAAAGCATTGCTTGAACAGCTTGTTCTAATATTGAATTTTTAGAATATTCTAATATACTTTTAGCCATATCAGCATCTGTTATTTTACTTTCAGAACTTTGTAAGTTTTCACCAGTATTACTTGCATTATTTAAAGAGTAATTTAATCTGTTTTGATATGAACCTACCATAACTCTTTCACCACTAACAATTGTAATTGCTTCATCAATTTTAGAAATTGATTTACTAGCTTCTTTAAAATTTCCCATTGACAATTTTGTAATATTTAACTTATCACATAATGAGTCATATACGGAGTTGCTTGCCTTTCTATTTCTCTTACCAAAGTTACTGCATTTGTTGCTTTTGATATATCTATTTCTATAATTGGATTATGACTTCCTGTAGATTTAGGATTACCATCAACAAATTTTATACTATATTTTTCTGTACAAGTACAACATGTAGAATAAAATCCGTTTCCTACCAAATCCTTTATATTAGAAGCAGTTGCCTTTGAAAAATCAATTGTTGCTATAGAATTTATTCTATCTACCACAGTTCCATCATTTTTTATAATTTAATAATAAAAAGTGCCTAAGCAATGAAACACTTAAGCACTTTTTTTATTATCTATTTTTCTTAAATAAGTATGCACCTATTAAAGCTATAACAGATCCAATAGAAACTATTATTCCACTACCAACTGCTGCTCCTGTAGTAGGTATCTTAGAACTATTTGTTGTAGAGTTATTATTTTCACTAATAACATTTTCATTCTTAGAATCACCACTATTTACATTACCAGTATTTTGTCCTGTGTTTGTCCCATTGCTAGAACTATTTATATTGTTTCCTGGATTGCTTCCTCCATTATCTGGTTTATTTACACTATCTCCTGGATTGTTTCCTCCATTGTCTGGTTTATTTACACCATCTCCTGGATTGCTTCCTCCATTGTCTGGTTTATTTCCACTATCATCAGGTTTTTGGTTATTATTTGATTTTTCAACTACTTTTAATATAGTTTTCATTTCAGCTGATTCAGTTCCATACTTATCTACAGCTTTATATGTTATAGTATATTCACCTGGTACATTTACGTCATAAGTTCCTGTAACCTTAACTTCTACTGCATTTCCTGCAAAATCTGTAGCAGTAACATTTTCTAGCGGATCAAAAGCTTGCCCAACCTCTATTGTAACCTCTGATTTAACTCCATTTATTACAGGTGCATTTTGTTTAACTACTTCTAATGTAGCAGTATCTGTAACAGTATTGCCATATGCATCTGTTGCTGTATATGTTAATACATAGCTTCCTAAAGCTTCTACATCATAAGTTCCTGTAACAGTAACAGTTAACTTTCTTCCTTGATAATCTGTTGCTATAACACCATTTAAAGGATCAAAAGTTTCACCTTGTCTTATTTGAATATTTTTATTTGTTACTGTCATAACTGGATTGCTAACAGACTGTTTAGCTTCTTCTACCACTACAATGGCCTCAAAAGTAGTAGATTCTCCTTCCTTATCTGTTGCTACATAAGTAACTTTATAACTTCCTGGTTTTTTATTATCTACACCATTACTATTGGCAGTTATATTAGTTATTTCACCATCTTCATCATCTGTTGCTTTAACATACTCTAAAGGCTTAAAAACATCACCTGTTTTTATAATTATATTTCCTTCAACAATTTTAGGTGATTCTACTAATGAAATTACTGGTGCTGTATTTACTGTTAATTTATCTTTACTACTATTTACTATATCTGAACCCTTAACCTGTTTGTTAGTTCCATCAATAATATAGTTATATGCAATACCTTCCGAATTTACATTTGGTACAACAGTATATCCTTCTGTACTATTTTTATTTTCCTTAGCAACATTAATTTCACAAATTTCTAATAATCCACCATCAATTTCTATATTAGAATTTGATAATATAAATATATCCATTTGCTTTTTATCAGCACTTATTTTAACATCTGTTTTTAAATCATCATTTTGTGACTTAACTAACCACTTTATAGAATCATCAGTAAAAATAGCATTTCCTTCAATCTTAACACTTAATTGTAAAGATTTTGCTAAATCTGAAAAATTACTTAATGATAATTTAATTGTATCTTTATTTTGTTTATCTACATTAAGTTCTATAGCATTATCTGATACCTGTGCATATTGTTCAGCATTAGTTACATTATCACTTTTTAAATAAATAGCCGTCGTCATTACTGCAGCTGTTGATAAAGCTATAACTTTTGTTTTAGTATTAACCTTTTTCATGCATTTACTCCTTTGTACTATCTATTTTCTTTAATAGCATTTAATATATCAGTTTTTATATCAATAGCCTTAACTTCATTTACACTTCTACTTGAAGCAGATAATGTTATTTCAGGAAGTTCTTTTGGTACATCAATTTTAAATGTATCACTTACTAATCTTTGTCCACCTTCTAAAGCATCAGCCGCATCTGTTCTATATAACTCTGCAAAAATTTTCTTATTATCTTCTTTAAATTTAGTTGCATCTTCTGGATTTACCCAATAAATCCAAGTTCCTTCTGCTACTTCTTCCAAATTACCATTGTCAGGTACTTGAGCTAAAAGAATACCTTGATACTTATCTGCTATATGTTGTTCTTTTTCATTAAGAACTAATGGAACATTAAATGCAGGATTTCCCCTATATTCCCCAGTTATTATAACTGAACCAGCTGGAATAAATTTTCTTTCATTTTCATTAGTATCTGGATTATCTGCTTGATATTCATAATCATTTTTTAATACACCAATTCCATTAGTATACGTAATATTATCATCAGAAAGTCCAATTTCAATATTATCTCCAGGAGGTGTTATTAAATCTAATTCTGACGCAGCAAAATTCTTAGTATCTAATGCTGTTATCTTCACATATCTAGCATTATATGAACTTAATTGGTTACCACCTGTAACACCTTCTGCATCAAAGTAAATTGTTTCTGTTGGATTTTGTGGATCTAAGTTTAAAGTACCTTCTTTAACAGTTGTCCAACTTGCTCCATCCTTACTTACTTCTATCTTATATTTCTTTAGTGCATTATCAGCTATAGATGTACTCTTAAATATAAATCCTGATTTTGTTGTAGGTGCTGTATATTTTATACCTACTAAAGTTTTCATTTCAGTAGTATCTAAAATTACATATGGATTATTATTTGGATTCATTTCAGCAGTATGAATACTTGAGTTATATTCATCCTTTGTAAGCATTCTACCTTCATAAACAGTAGATTTATCATTATCTAAAGCATGTTTTAAATCTTCATTACCATCACATGAATGAATATCATTACTTTCTTCATGAAGACTTATAGTATTAGAAGATATTATTAAACTTTTCTTATCTACTCCACCTTCATGACGTATTTTAACAGTTCCTAATTGAACTTCATTTGTTGGATTTAAGTTATAATCATAAGCTACTGCTTTATACTCTACAACTCTATTATTTATATTTTCAACAGTATCAGTATATACAGTTTGTGAATTTGCTTTATCTCTTTCTATGAATCCACAAGGCTCACCATTTCTATAAATTTCATACCCTAAAATTCTATCATTACTTTTATCTACTGATAAATTAATTTTAACTTCTTTAGAATCTACATAAGAACCTGTAGTAATTCCATCTGCAAATGATGCACTTAATGTAGTACCCTCTTCCATATCAGCAGTTCCTGCTATTCTTTGTCTTCTGGCTTCATCATTTATATATTGAATCTTTTTAGTTTCCTTAGGGAACTTAGAAACATACGCTAATGTTGTTTCATTTGCAATTATTCCATGAGCCTCATAGAAATCAGTTAAATCTTTACCAACAACTTTAGAAGTTAATCTTATTAGCCATTGATCTCTATCACCATTAACTCTTTCTTCTTCTGACATTTCTCTATATGCTCTATTTAATTTAGCAAAATATGAATCATTAGTTAAGTCAGCATCAACATCTGTAAATAACATTTCATAAGTAATATTATCTTCATATGCTAAATAAGGTTGCCATAACATATTTAAAACTACAGTTCTATCAGTAGATAAACCTATTGTATTAGAAGTAACCTTTTCATATACCTTTTTAAATGAATCAAAGTAAGGACTATTTTCATTTAACATAGTTCCTGTAATAGCAGTCATTAAGTTATTACTTGTTTCTGGATATAATCTATCACCAATATCCATAACATGTCCCATTTCATGACCTATTAATCCACCATATAAATGAGCAGAATCTGCATTAGTAACCTTTCCATTTTCATCAAATTTATAAGGAACACCTTGAATATATTGAGATGAGCTAAATCCTACACCTATATGATGATTAGATGCATAAGCTGCTGCTCCCATCATCATTCTTTGATATTTAATATTTAATCTTGTAAGTGGTGCTCTGTGCTTTCTAAAGTAAGCTCTATCTTCATCATCAATTTCACCATTACCATTAAAATCTTGAACTTCTTCAAATACACCTTTTTTAGCAAAACCAACTTTTACTTCTTGTTCCCATGCTAAAAGTGCATCATATACTCTATTAACTTGAGCTTCAGTATTACCTTCTAATCCACTTTCTATACCTTTAAGAATTTCTGATGCTGGTAAAGTTAATGTAAATCTATCTCCTTCAATATCAGTTGTATTTAAAGGTGATGTTTGTTCATCATAAAGATATACATTATTAATCTTATCTTTATCAGAAACTTCTGATGGATATAAAGTATTTATATCATTCATATATGTTTTTAATTCTGATATATAATTTCTTATTTTATCTTTTACTTCTTTTTCCTTAGTAGTATCATTTATCATATTGTTAACATTTAAGTTAGGAATTTCAGTAACTCCACTTAAACGTATCTGAACATTGGCAGTTGTTGAACCTTGAGTAACTCTTGCCATAACTTGTCCACCTTTTTCCACATCAGCAGAAATGATTGATGGTATAGTTATTTCTGTTCTTCCTGGTGATACTGTTTGCACTTTACTCATATACGAACCTGGAAGCCCATAATTTTGTAAAAATACTATATCAACTCTAGTATTTGGATCACTTGACCCCATGTATACTACAATTTGCTTACTTGTACCCTTGTCATCAACTGAAGGTCTTGCAACACTTCCTAAAGATTGATAACTATTTCCCATTCCTAAAGATGGACCTTCATTATTAGTTCTAATACTAGCATCAAGAGTTGTAATTTTTTCTGAAACTTCCTTATCATCAAATAACTTTTGAGCTGTATCTAACTCTTTCTTTAAAACGTCCTTATCTGGATGATATTCTCCACTAATAGGATCTGGTGTATCTAATCTCTTAGCCAATTCATTTAATACATCTTGAGTAACAGATTTCTTAAGAACTAATCTTAAATCATCTTCATATAAATTCTTTATATCATCACTTAAAGTATCATATTCATAGAACTTAAGCTCTGATATTATTTGTGTACTTCCACCATATCCTGATGTGTCAACTTTTATTTTCTTTGCTCTTATAGGTTCATTTAACTTAACCATATAATAACTGTTGCCATTTGACCATTTTTCATTTATTGATTCTGTATAAACTACATTTTTATTATCATTTTCATCCCAATAAGTAACCTTTACTTTATAAAGTCCCATATAATGACCACTTTGAAGAGTTCTACCAATACCTATACTTCCAATTGTATATGTATCATCAAATGTAATTTCTGAACCTCTATCTGCACCATAACTAGCCCCTGTATCCCAGTTATCAACCTTCCATTCAGTAGTAAAATCTCCATCTACTAATGCATATTTAGAATCATAATGTAAGTAATCATCTTGAGATGCCCATCCATTTTCATCCTTCTTATTACGTACATCAACAATATGAGTAGTTCCTATTTCATTTTCACTTGTTGGTCTATTAATTAACTTGTATTCTTGCATTGATGGTGGAGTAACTGATGTTGTACTTGCTATATATGACTTAGACATTTCACTTGTACCTAAGTGGTTAGTAGCAGTAACTCTTACTTCATAAGTAGCATTATCATCAAGATTATTAACTGTATAACTATGACTTCTTACCAATTTACTCTTATCTGGATTTGTAATATCAGAGCTACCTTCAATAACTTCTTTGTGATTATCATTAGCCTTTATCCAGTTTTTATTGCTATCTCCAACTTTTCTATAATATATATCAAAATCTCTTGCTTGAGAATGTTGTTCCCAACTTACTGTAAAAGATTTATATCCTTGATTTGTAGTTAAATTTCTTGGTGGTTCAGGTGAGTTTAAAGGAATAACTTGTATTTCTGATACACTTCCCTTATCACCATTATAATAGCTATCTATTGGATTAAAATCAGCATCTACATTATCTGCTTTTCCATCAAATGCTGTAGGTACATCTTTTTCAGTTAAATATCCACTGCTCCATTCCCCACTTAAAGATTGAATACTTACTCTATATAAATCATAAGGTTTTATATCTTTATCTAATATATTTAAATTTGTTTTATTTGTTTGTAACTTTTTAGTGCTTATAACTTGACCACTTTCATTAAGCTTTTGATACATTACTTCATATGAAGTTACATTTGCTTGTGGTTCCCATGATATTGTTATTCTTTCATCATGAAGATTAGTAGAAGTTTCTAAAGATTTTATTGTTGGAATATTCATATCTGGCTTTGGAACTTCTTTATATACATTATTTAAAAACTCTATTTTTGCAATTTGAGAAATCTTCTTGTTTCCTCTATTTCCTGTTACATTTATAGATATTTGCTTTACAGCAACTTGACTTCCTAAATCAATAACAACATCATTTGATGCACCACTTCTTTTAAGATTTTCTTCATTGAATGGTACAGTTTCTGTGTTACCATCAACATCAGTGTAAGTTATGTATCCTTGTGATGGAATAGATGCATCTTCACCTTCAACTGCAGAACCTTTTATTACAACTGATTCCATTTCAACGCCTTCGCTATTAGCTGTTCTAAGAGTTCCATTTTTTGTAGTATCTAATCCCATAGATATAGTTAAAGGTTTGTCTGCACTTGGTGCTTCTCCATCTGCTCTCTCTAAATTAACAACAGTGTCTGCACTTGTTAATATATCCTTGATATTTTCTGCACCTTTTAAATCTTTAGTGTCTATGTCAATATTTTCAGGGTCTAATATCTTTTCTAAATCTACTATTTCCACTTGTCCTTTAGTTTTTCCAATGTTTGAATTAACATAAGATAAATCTGCTATATCAACACTTCCATCTCTATTTAAATCATATTTACTGTCTTTGCTTCCAATAGCATCAAAAACTAATTTATAATCCTTCATGTCTATAACAAAATCATTATTAACATCTCCTGCTAAGAATACTGGATTATAATTTTCATTTGAAATCATCTCATTTATAGATGTTCCTAGTTTTATTCTCTTAGAATAATCAACTATATCTATATTATCTACTGTTGTATTTATGTATCCTTCTCCATCTATATCAACAGAATAATTTCCTCTTTCTAAACCTTCAAATACGACTCTTATGTAGTATATTGAATCTCCTTGCTCTAATGGTTGCTTTTTAGAATTTAATTTTTCAACAGTATAAGTAACACCTGAGTTTAAATTTCCATTTAAAATATCATTTATATCAACTTTTCCTATTAATTCTTTATTAGAATTTTTCAGATTTAAAGATATTCCTAAATTTGAAGTATCAGCCAGTGGTAATGGGAAATTCATATCAACTTCTAATTTTCCTACAACTTTACCTTCTGCTTTTTTAACTTCTATTTTTTCCTCTTTTTCTTCTGTTTGAGAAACTTCTTCTGATTTTACAACTTCTTCATCATCTTCTAAAGACTTTTCTTCTATAGTATTATCTTTTATTTCAGTATTATCTTTTATTTCATCTTCAACTACATCTGATTCATTTTTCACTTCATCTGTGCTTTCATCAGATTTATCTGCATCTTGATCTTGAATTTTTTCTGTATTTTCAATTTCTACTTCTACATTTTCCTTTAAATTTTCATCAGCATTATTTTCAACTGAATTATTTTCAGTTGCACTAACTACTTCACTATCAGCATTAGGTACTATTGATGTTGCCAGTGTTGCTGCCAATGTATATGAAACTATCTTCTTATTTTTCACTAAGATATCCCCCTCATTGTTAATAATAAAATTAAAAGTAATTTTATTATTATTATCGTAAATTATTAACACTACTTTATACTACATACCTATTCATTGTAAATATAAAGTTTAATATTATTAAATTATTTTTAAAAAACACAGAAAAATACTTTTTTCTGTGAAAAATTTTGTAATTTATTCAAATTTAAAATACAACTAACTCAGTTTCTTCTATTGCCTTATTTACTAAAGCTTCAACATCTAATACTGATTCTGACTTTCTCATAGCTTCTAATTGCGGTTTAGTTTTTGGATGTTTTGGTACAAATATTGTACAACAATCTTCATATGGTAATATAGACGTTTCATATGTACCTATTTCTCTTGCTATGTCCATTATATCCCCCTTATCCATTGTTATTAATGGTCTAAATACTGGTCTATCAGCACAATCAGTACTTACTATTAATCCTTCCATTGTTTGACTGGCAACTTGCCCAATACTTTCCCCTGATGATATTGATTGTACTCCATTCTTTTCAGCTAAAGCACATGCACATCTCATCATAAATCTTCTCATTAAAATTGTTAATTCATCTTCTCTGCAACCTTCAATTATTGCCATTTGAATTTCTGTAAATGGTACTATATATAAATTAACTCTTTCTGTATACTGAGCTAATATCTTAGCTAAATCTTTAACTTTATCCTTAGCTCTTTCAGAAGTATATGGATGGCTATGATAGTATACACAATTTAATTCAACACCTCTTTTAGCCATTAAGTATCCTGCCACTGGTGAATCTATTCCACCTGATAACATAAGCATAGTACTACCATTTATTCCGTAAGGAAGTCCTCCAACTGCTTTTATCTTATCTGCACTAGTAAATATGTAAGCATGTTCTCTTATTTCTATATTTAATACACACTCAGGATTCTTAACTTGAACATCTAAATCACCTTCATAATGATGTAATATATATCCACCTACATCTCTTGAAACCTCTAAAGAATTCATAGTAAACTTCTTATTTGCTCTATTAGTTTCAACTTTAAAAGTCTTTGGCTTAACTTCATTAATCTTCTTTAAAGCTTCTTCTTTTATTATGTTTAAATCTCTTTTTACTTGAGTTA
>QWCE01006091.1_pt1 | contig 12306 bp, 13 predicted proteins | sample 1972531 | NCBI WGS metagenome assembly QWCE01 (sample SAMN09866716, study PRJNA288562) | Human gut metagenome isolate term4_stool, whole genome shotgun sequencing... | reverse complement strand
TTATCATAGAACTTTTGGATTACCAGTAACTATTTCAAGGTGTTCAAATAATTATGGACCTCATCAATATCCTGAAAAGCTTATACCTGTTATCATAAGTAATGCTTTAATGGATAAACCTATTCCAATACATGGTAATGGTCTAAATGTAAGAGATTGGATTAATGTTAAAGATCATATTAGTGGTATAGATTTAGTTGTAAGAAAAGGAAAAGCTGGAGAAGTTTACAATTTTGGCGGTCATGCAGAAAGATCTAATATAGAAATAGCTAAAATTATTTTGAATTATTTAAATAAGCCTCTATCATTAATTAATTATGTAAGTGATCGGCCTGGTAATGATTTAAGATATGCTATGGATTCTTCTAAAGTAGAAAAAGAATTAGGATGGCAGATAGGATGTAACTTTGAAGATGGAATAAAAGAAACTATAGATTGGTATGTTAACAATAAGAAGTGGATTGAAGATATTATATCTGGGGAATATTTAAACAGCTATAATAAAGAAAATTAAAATCAATTTAATATTGATTTTTTTATTTAAGAAGAGTATTATATGTTTACTAAAAAAGGAGGGAGATTATGAACTTTACGTATGATGGTGCAGATTTAAGTAGTACTATAAAACATTATGAAGTAAATAAAAATAAAATAATTATTGAATATTTAGATGGATCTACTAAGATTGTTGCAAATTCTAAAAATATGGAAAATTCTATACAAGAAGAAATGCTAAAACAAGCTGAAGAAAGAAACATTAAAATGTTTGATTATGAAATGAAAAATTCATCTAATTATGATGTAGCTATTTTATCTGTAATTATGGCAGGAACTACTGTTGCTTTAAATTATTTAACCAAAGTTCCTTACCATTATGATATAGCTAATTTAGTTGCTGGTGGCTTAGGATGTGTTATACTTGGTCAAATAGTAAATGATTATAAACAGTTTAAGAAATGTAATGAATTATCTAAATATGAATACTATTTATATTTTAGAAATGAATTAGAGCAATATAAAAATTATAGTAAATTATATAATAATGTAAGAAATAATAATGAGTTGAATATAAATACATTAGATAGTTATTCTGAAAAAGATCTTGATCGTGTTATCATTAATTTATGTCGTATTGCAGCAGAAGATCAAGAAAAAGAAAATTATGAAAGAACAAAAAAATTAAGATAAATTCATCTTAATTTTTTAATTGAATGTTTTTTCGGAATATACATGGCTATAATTGATTTTTTCATCAAATTCTACATAATTTAGATAGATCATTAATATCAAATACCAGTTTCCATTATTAGGATCACTTATAATTAAATGATCTCTTCCGGCTTCTTCAATTATGCCAGTAAATATTCTATCTTTCCATTCATTAGAATCTGGAAAAGAAACAAATGCTCTAACTCTTTTTCCTTTATTTAATCTAAGAATGTTTTCGATATAACTTTGTTCCATTGGTAAACTTTGATTTAATGGCTCAATATTATTTTGATAATTACTAGGCGTAGGATTTTGATTCATATTTGGCTGTGGATTAGGATTAGTAGCTGTAGGAAAAGTAGGATTCTGATAAAAATTACCGTTCATTAAAATAATCACCTCTTTAAATTTATATGATTTTAATTTATTAATATGTTAATAACATATTAATTTTTACTTTGGACATTCTATAAATAAGAAGTGTATGTTATAATTTATGAAGATATGGTGGTTATAATATGTTTTTTAATTTAAATAAAGTAATTGAAAAAGTAAAAGAAAAAAACAGAATATTAAGATTATCAATGTTAGGAATTGGCGTATTTTTATTGGCATTAGCTTATAATATGTTTTTAGAGCCTAATAATTTAGTAACTGGTGGAATATCAGGTTTAGCAATTATATGTCAAAAAATATTTTCAATTAATGCTAGTTTTTTCATTTATATTTTTAGTATAATACTAATTATAATAAGTTATTTTACTTTAGGTTTAAAGGAGACTTCAAAGCAAATATTAGGAGCAATACTTTATCCTTTGATGGTAAGTTTTACATATCCTTTAGCTAAACTTTTAAATAATTGTTTTGCTCTTGATAGTTTTCTATTAGAAGTTTTACTAGCGAGTTTAGTAATAGGATTTGCTGGAGGAATAATTTATAAAGCTGGTTATTCTAGTGGTGGTAATGATATTATTGTTATGATTATGAATAAATATGCTAAGATGCCGATAGGAAAATGTAATTTTATTAGTAATGTTATAATTGTATTATTAGGTGGAGCTATTTTTGGGATAAACAATGTTATATATGCAGTATTAATAATTTATTTAAATAGCGCTGTTGTAGATAAAATTTTACTTGGTATATCAAATAGTAAACAGTTTTTTATTCATACTAATGAAATAAATAAAGTTAAAGAGTTAATAATAAAAAAATTAAATACTGGGGTTACAGAATTAGAAACTACTGGTGGATATTCAAAACGTAGAAAAAAAATGTTGATGTGCGTAGTAGCAACAAGAGACTATTATATGTTTAAACAGGCAGTTTTAGAGATTGATCCAGATGCATTTTTTGTTATTAATGATTGTTATGAAGTTACTGGTGGAGTAAAAAGAACTACCTTGCCTTTTATATAAACGCATTCTAAATGAATGTGTTTTATTATGAAAATAGGACAAATTTACCATTTATTTAATATTCTATTTTTGTTATAATGGTTATAATAAGTAAGGTGGTAAAATGAAATTTATTAAAATTGAAGACTGCTATAAAGTTTATAAAAATGGCGTAACAGCTAATGCGGGCTTGAATTTAGAAATAGATAAAGGCGAGTTTGTTTTTATAATTGGAACAACTGGGTGTGGTAAATCAACATTAATAAAAATGCTTTATAGAGAAGAAAAACCAACTAAAGGTAAAGTAATAGTTGGTGGTATTAATGTAGCAAAATTAAGAAATAGTAAAGTATATAAATTAAGAAGAAAACTAGGAATTGTATTTCAAGACTTTAAATTGTTGCCTAAACTATCTGTATATGATAACGTAGCATTTCCTTTGAACAGTATGGGATTACCAAAAAGAGAAGTCAAACTTCGCGTAAAAAATGCTTTAGAGTTGGTAGGACTAAAAGATAAGATGAGATCTTATCCAAATGAGTTATCCGCAGGTATGCAACAAAGAGTTTGTATTGCTAGAGCCATGGTTAATGGGCCGAAATTGTTGATCTGTGATGAACCAACAGGAAATCTTGACCCAGAAACTTCAAAAGAAATTATGGAAGTTTTAGATGGTATTAATAGAGAATTAGGCACAACAATTGTCATGGTAACTCATGATAAAGATATTGTTAATAGAATGAAAAAAAGAGTAATTTTATTAGACAATGGTGTATTAGTTAGCGATGAAAAGAAAGGAAAATATAAAGCCCATGAAAGCGTTTAGAGTTTTAGGCCGTAGTATTAGTGAAGGCCTTCATAGTGTTTTTCGTAATTTTAGTTTAAGTATGGCTTCTATAATTTGTACAACTATAACCTTGATTTTAGTAGCTATTGCGATAGTTATATCGGCAAATGTTGATAATTTTACTCAGGAAATTGAAAGGGATTTGACTATTGTAGTATTTGTTGATAACAAAGCAACAGAAGAAGATATTAATACTGTAAAAACTGAATTAAATAAAATAAGTAATATTGATCAAGATGAAATGGTTTATAAAAGTAAAGAAGAAGTAAAAGAAGAGATGAGAAGTCAATCTGAAGTTTTTAATACTGTTATGAGCCAATGGGATGATTCAAGTAATCCATTGAAAAACACATTCCAAATCAAAGTAAAAAATATTGAAAAAATTAATGATACTGCTAAAAAAATTCAAGCTATACCAAATGTTACAACTGTTCGCTATGGTGAAGGTATGGTAGAAAAAATGGTTAGTGCATTTAAATGGATAGAAAGAATTGCTTATGGTGCAGTTATTGCATTAGTATTAGTTACAGTATTCTTAATAATTAATACAATAAAATTAACAATTTTCTCAAGAAAGAAAGAAATAGAAATAATGCGTTTAGTTGGTGCTAGTAATTTTGTTATTAAAACACCATTTGTTATAGAAGGTATGTTTTTAGGATTATTAGGCTCAATAGTACCTGTTTTAATTATTATTTTTGGTTATACATCTTTATATGATTATTCTTCAGGATATGTATTTAGTCCATTAATTCAATTAATTAAACCAATACCTTTTATATATTATGCATCTTTAATTATTGTTGGATTAGGAATTGTTGTAGGTATGATTGGTAGTGCTACTGCTTCTAGAAAGTATTTGAAGGTTTAATATGAAATATTTTAAAAGAATATTATTTTTACTCCTAATTATAGTTTTAATACCTAAGAATGTTAATGCAACAACATTAAAGGAATATGAAGATCAAGTAAAGAAATATACTGCTGAGTTACAAGAAAAGCAGGCAAAACTAGCTAAAAATGATCAGGAGATTGCTCAAATTAAAAGTAATATTTTATCTATAGAAAATCAAATAAAAACTGCGGAAAATGAAATAACTAGCTTGCAAAAAGAGATTGATAAAAGTAATGAAGAAATAAAGAAAAAGAGTGAAGAAAGTAAAAATTTGATGGAATATTTTCAAATTGCAGATGGTGAAAATGCTTATTTGGAGTATGCTTTTGGTGCTCAAACTATTACAGATATGATATATCGTGTTTCTATTGTAGAACAAATGACTGAATATAATGATCAAATTATGAAAGAGTTAGAAGCGTTAATAGAAACAAATAAGCAAAAGACAATAGAATTAGATAATAAGAAAAAAGAATTAGCTAATTTAAAGAAAAATTTACAAGATCAAAAAGAAAGAATTGAAGCTGATAGTGATTCAATTAAAGAAACTGTTCCATCAGTAAAACAACAAATTGAAGTTTATCAAAAGCAAGTCAATTACTGGAAAGGAAAAGGTTGTAAATCAAATGACGTTTTAGGTGTTACATGTGCTGTTCCACCAAAAATAACTACGGGAAATATTACACCTACTAATATTATTGGAGCAAACGGATTTAGATTACCAATGGATCATGGTTATTTAACACAAGGTTTTAGTGGTAAATATGGTCATATGGGACTAGATTTTGGTAGTACAAATAAGTCTCAACCAATTTTCCCTGTTGCTAATGGATTGGTTATTTATGTTGATAGAGATAGATATGGAGCAAATGTTGTTAAAATAGTTCATAATATAAATGGAAAATTACTTTTCTCAACATATGCTCATATGAGAGCAGTTTACTTTAAAAAAGGGCAAACTGTAACTATAAATGATACCCTTGGTTTAATGGGATCAACAGGTAATTCAACTGGACCTCATCTTCATATTGAAATGACAACTTGTGACTGGACTTATAACTGCACATATAATAAATATAAAAACAGTTTAGTAAATCCATTCTCATATATACCTAATGGTACTAGATGGTAAAAAAAGTTTTTTAAGCTTTTTTTCTTTTTATATAGATAGTTTTTATGAAAAATGATATTATTATTAAGTGTTTAAGAACATAGTATTATAAGGGTGAAAATATGAATATATATCAAGCATTATTAGATAATTACTTAGAAATATATCAAGTTAATTTAAAAACCGGAAATATAAATTTTATAAAAAATATGTATCATGGTACAAGTGATAATATTAGTAATTATTGTGAAGAAATATTAAACAATATTTACGAAGAAGATAGAAATAAATATATTAAATTAGTTGACTTAAACTATGTCAGTAGAAAGATTGCTAAAGATAAAATAATTAGAAGACTAAGAATGAAAGTTAACGGTTTATATAAATGGATTTATTTTGAAACAATAAAACCTACTGATTTTGATAAAAATAATCCAAATATATTATATACTTTCAAATTAGATGATAAAAATATAGGAGATATTACTAAAATATTATTAGAAAGTTATGTAAAAGTTTTAAAAATAAATTTGTCTAATGATAGCTTTTCTATAATAAAAATACTAGATGATGAAAGTTCTGATAGTAGCATTAATTTTTCAACTTGGATAAATAATTTTGTTGCAGAAGGAAATATATTTAAACAGGATGAAGAAAAGTTTATGAAAGCTTTGAATGTTCAAATGTTAAAAAAATATTTTAAAACTAATAAGAAATTAGAATTGAAATATCGACGTAAAATTGCTGATGAGTTTAAATATGTTTGTTTAGAAATATCAAAGTCAACTGATTATACTAAGGATAATAAAAATTTATTGTTAAAAGTAACTAATATTCATGAAACTTATAGTTTAGAACTAGAAAGAAAAAGAATTTTAGAAGAGCAAGCTTATTATGATAAGTCAACTGGGTTACTTAATATGAATTCTTATATTAATTTTTGTGAAGAATATGTTTTAAGAAAAGATAAAAATAATGTTGCTGTTTTATTTGCTGATTTAAATGGCTTAAAAAGAATTAATGATATAAAAGGTCATGAAGAGGGAGATAAGTATATTTGTAAATTTACTAAAATATTAAAAGATTTCTTTGGCAAATATTTATGTTATCGCAGAAGTGGTGATGAATTTATTGTTATCATGGATAAAGAAAATGAAGAACAAGCTTTAAAACATATTAAGGCATTCAAGAATTATCTAAAATCTTTTGCTTATCCACTTGCATCAGTGGGATATTGTTGGAGAGAAAATCCAATATCAATTCAAAACTTGATAAATGAAGCAGAGAAATATATGTATAAAGAAAAATTATTGCATTATAAACAATATCCTAAGTTTATAAGAACTCCTGAAGAAAATAGATATAATTAATTTTAATAATATTATTGTTTTATAAACATATAATTTTTTAGGTGATTACATGTTTCAAAATAATATACATATTAGAATTCGTTATATTTTTTTAATTACATTAATACTATTTGTTTTTATAATTGCTAGAGTTTTTTACATTCAAGTTTTTAAATATAATAAATTAAATAATTTGGCTGAATCTTTATGGAGTAGAAATTTACCTATTACAGCAGATAGGGGAGTAATTACTGATCGTAATGGTAAAGAATTAGCAACAAATATTACAACAACTAGTTTAGTATTAATACCCAATCAAATAAAAAATAAAGATGAAGTTTCAAAAAAATTAGCTGATATATTAGGTGTGTCTAAAGAAGATATGGATAAACATGTAAATAAAAAAACATCTATGGAAAGAGTTCATCCAGAAGGTAGACAATTAAATTATGAAACTGCAGAAAAAATAAGAGATTTAAATTATGATGGTGTGTATTTGGTAAAAGAATCTAAAAGGTATTATCCATACGGTTCTTTATTGTCGCATGTTTTAGGATATGTTGGAATTGATAATCAAGGCTTATCTGGTATTGAATTAGAATATGATAAATATTTAACAGGTAGTGATGGTGCAATTAAATATTTTAGTGATGGTAAAGGTAATCGCTTGAAATTAAATGAAGTTTATGAAAAGCCTCAAGCCGGAGTAAATATTGAACTTACTATTGATCTTGATATCCAACAATCTATAGAAAGAGAACTTGATAATGTAATTGCTAAATATAATCCAGAACATGCTTTAATAGTTGCAATGAATCCTAAAACTGGCGAAATACTAGGAATGAGCAGTAGACCTAATTTTGATCCTAATAATTATAAACAATATGATAGCGAAACTATAAATAGAAATTTGCCTATATGGATGACTTATGAACCTGGTAGTACATTTAAAATTATAACTTTAACAGCTTCTATAGAAGAACAAACTGTTAATCTTTTTGAAGATCAATATACAGATACTGGAGGTATTACAGTAGAAGGGTCAAGAATAAAATGTTGGAAATCTGGTGGACATGGAACACAAACATTTTTACAAGTCGTTGAAAACTCTTGTAACCCAGGATTTGTTGTAATGGGTCAAAGACTTGGAACATCAACTTTATTTAATTATATTCATAAGTTTGGCTTTGGTAAAAAAACAGGTATAGATTTGAACGGCGAAAGTAGTGGTATTCTTTTTAAAGAGCAAAATGTTGGCCCGGTTGAATTAGCTACTACTAGCTTTGGTCAAGGTATTTCTGTAACACCTATTCAACAAGTAAAAGCTGTAAGTGCTGCGATAAATGGAGGTTCATTATATACACCTTATATAGTTGGAGCTTTAAAAGAGCCAGAAACTAATAGTGTTATTAAAGCAGTTACGGCTAATAAAGAAGCTCAAGTTATAAGCGAGGATACTTCAGCATTAGTAAGGCATGCTTTAGAAAGTGTGGTTGCTAATGGAAGTGGTAGAAATGCTTATATCGAAAATTATCGTGTGGGTGGGAAAACAGGAACTGCTCAGAAAGTACAAGACGGCAGATATATGAGTGGAAATTATATTTTATCTTTTATGGGTTTTATGCCAGCTAATGATCCAGAAATAGTAGTCTATGTTGCAGTTGATCATCCTCAAGGTATTACCCAATACGGAGGAACAGTATCTGCTCCAATCGCTAAAAATGTTTTATTAGATGCAATAAATATTTTAAATATAAAGCCAGATAGTAATGGGATGGCTAAAGAATATAATTATTTAGATCAGAAATATATTATTTTACCAGATGTTTTAAATAAGTCTGTAAAAGAAGCCAATGAACTTTTAAAAGGTTTTAAAATTGAATATTCTGGTACTGGAGATAAAGTTACATATCAGTCTCCGGCTGGTAATATGTATGTTAAAGAAAACAGCACAGTTAAGTTATTATTAAATTAACGTAAATTATTGTAAATCTAGTAAAAAAATTATTAAAAAATAATAATATTAGTAGTATAATAATGCACATAAGTGAGGTGTTTTAAATGTTAGTACTTGCTAAAGCTACAATGGCAATGATGCTTGGCTTTATTTTATCAATATTAACAGGAATAATTATTATTCCATGGTTAAGAAAATTAAATGCAAAACAAAGTGTTAGTTTAAAAATAACAAAAACACATTTAGCTAAAAACGGTACTCCTACATTAGGTGGTTTTATCTTTATAATTCCAACGATTATTTCTATTTTTTTATTATATCTTAAAGGAAGTATTAACATAACTCACAATTTAATTATTCTTTTATTTGTATTTTTGTCTTATGCTATATTAGGGTTTGTTGATGATTTTTTAAAGATTAAATACAAGAATAATAAAGGCTTGAAAATATCTACGAAGTTTTTCTTTCAATTATTAATTGCTATTGTATTCTTTTATATTTTCATGAAAAATGGTGGTAAATCAGTTATTGAAATAACTTCACTAGGATTAACAATTCCACTTGGTTGGGGATTTGGCTTGTTTATTTTATTCTTATTAGTTGGAACATCAAATGCTGTAAATATAACTGATGGTTTAGATGGTTTAGCTGGTGGATTATCATCAATTGCCTTTTTAGCATTTGGACTATTATCATGGAACACTTCTTGGATGCAAGGAAATCAAGAATTAGCAATATTCTGCTTTATTTTAGTAGGATCGTTGCTAGGCTTCTTATTATTTAATAGCCATCCTGCTAAAGTTTTTATGGGAGACATGGGATCTTTAGCATTAGGTGCTGCTTTGGCTACAATTGCTATTCTTACTAGACATGAACTCTCTTTAGCTTTAATAGGTGGGGTATTTGTTGTAGAAGCATTAAGTTCTTTAATTCAAATCGTTGCAATCAAAAAATTTCATAAGAAAGTATTTAAAATGGCACCATTACATCATCATTTTGAACAATTAGGTTGGCCTGAACAAGATATTGTAAAAGTATTTTGGGTAGTTGGTTTATTACTTGCAATGGCAGCTATTACTTATGGAGTATGGATTTAGAACACTTATATAAGTGTTTTTTCTTTGACATTATTAACAAAAAGTAGTATTATAACCTCACTTTAAAAGTTTATTAAAGGGGGATTAATATGGCCGGCCCTATTGTTCACAATGCTTTTTTTAAAGATTGTTTAAATAATAGCGATTTAAAAATAAATAGTATAAATGCTAATATTTTTGCTCAAGGGCATGATTTGTTGTTATATTTAGAGATTTATAATTTTTTAAATAATAGAAATATTTCATTAACATTAAGTAATCATAGGTTACAAGAGTTTGTTTATAATTATTTAAAATATTCTATGAATGATGGTTCTATATATGATAAAGAACAGGTTAAATTATTTTTATATGGTTATTTATCTCATCATATTTTAGATAGTTATTTCCATCCATTTATAATGCAATATGCTAAGGATTATCTTCCTGTAAAAGGAGAAAAATGGTTGCATGGGAAAATAGAAACATTATATGATACTAAGTTTTTATATAATGGGCTAAAAGAAAATATGAGAGAGTATAAATTATATAGGGATTTTCATTATATAGATATTGCTAGTTTAGATATCAATATGACCCTTACAAATTGAAATACTATTTTGCAAAAATTACAGATCCAATTGTTAGAATGGGTGCTGATGACTTTTTTTATAATCCTGATAATCTTAAAGAGTTGGAACAATATAAAAATGATGAACATCATTTATGGATTAATGATTATAGTTTAGAAAAGAGCTTTGATAACTTTGATGATATCTATAATAAATCTTTAGATAACACATTAAACGTATTTTGTGATTTAGAAAATTTATTAAAAGAGAATAATATTAATTTAGAAAAAATAAAAAAGATAATACCAAATAGATCTGCAATAACTGGAGATGAATGTGGAAAAAAATTATCTTTTATAAAGTATAGGTGAAAATATGAAAGAAGAATATGAAGCATTATTAACATTTTTAAAATTTATAAAGGAATTAGTTGTTAATTCATCTAAATTAAATGATGATGTTAATAATAATGATGAAGTTTGTAAATATATATCTAAAAAAATAGTTGAAATAAGTAACGTTAATTTGAAAGTAAATGGTTATGATAAATTAGATTTTAATAAAAGACTTTTAATTGCTGCTAATCATAGAAGTTTCTTTGATGTGTTTTTACTTATTGCCGCTTTAAATAAAACTGTACCTTTTGCAGCAGCAAAGGAGCTTTATAAAGTTCCTTTTCTAAAAAAATATTTGCCTGCAATTAATTGTATTTCTGTTGATAGATATACAGAAGATATTTCTACTGTTAAAGAACAAATTAATACAATGAAACAACATTTAGAAAATGATAACTTAATTCTTTTTCCTGAAGGTGAATGTAGTTATTTGAATAATGAAATTCAAGAATTTAAAAAAGGTGGGTTTATGGCAGTAAACAAAACTGGAACTTTAATAGTCCCTACTTACATTGACATTCCTAAAATGAATAAAATTAATAAATGGTGTATTCCAACAGACGATGTAAGTATAACTTTTGGTGATATGATTGATCCAGAAAATGTTGATGGAAAAAAATTAAACGCAAATAAATTAACTGAATATACTCATGATAAAGTTTTAGCGTTAAGTAAAAAGAAAATTTGACACAATTTTCTTTTTTTTGGCAAAAAAATTATTTTTTGTGTTACAATGTGATTAAAGATAAGGTGATATTTATGGTAGGTAGCTTTACTTTCCAAATCTGTAGTTTACTATATATATCATTAATTTGTATAATGTACTTTTTTAAAGAACGTATAAAAAGTATTGAAACGACAATTTATAAGTATCTTATAATAAGTGCTATAATAATCTTATTAATTGATATAATTAGTGTATGGTTTATATATCATATGGATTTGTATCCAGCATTGAATTTATTATTTGGTAAATTGTTTTTGATGTCTCTTATTTTATGGCAATCGATATTATTAGTTTATATCTATGTAGTTTCTATAAATGACAAAGAAAATGTTTCAACTAATGTTCAAAGATCAGTTATTTTTTCTATGATTATTTGTTTTATTAGTTGTATTATCATAATAATATTACCTTTAAATTTTAGTAGAGGAACTGACTATGTCTTTTCTAGTGGTCCGGCAGCTTTATTTACTTATGGAGTGTGTGCTGTTTTTATAATATTGTTAGCTTCTAGAATATTTATTAGATTTAAATATTTAAAGAAAAAGAAATATACTCCAATTTTGTTATATATTTTAATGATTATTATTGGTGCTTTGATTCAATTAAAATATCCACAATTTTTAGTTGTTTCTACTGTTACCACTTTTATTACTTGTTTAATGTATTTTACAATTGAAAATCCCGATGTAAAAATGATTGAAAAATTAAATATTTTAAAAAATCAAGCAGCTAAAGCTAATATGGCTAAAAGTGAGTTTTTATCAAGTATGT
>QWCE01005880.1_pt1 | contig 12306 bp, 2 predicted proteins | sample 1972531 | NCBI WGS metagenome assembly QWCE01 (sample SAMN09866716, study PRJNA288562) | Human gut metagenome isolate term4_stool, whole genome shotgun sequencing... | reverse complement strand
CTCTAAGGTTCCGGTTAACACATCCTGATTCAGAAATCTTCTGATATCTACATTATAGTAACGAGCCCGCATGTAATACAGTCCGCTATCGTCTGTTGTAACTCCGTATTGTCCATTGTACAGAAATGGTATTGTTAAGCCATCCTCTTTCTGATCTCGGTTGATGATCTGTCCGTATGGAGAATACTCATAAGACGCTATCCTATTTCCTTTATCATCCGTTACTGCCATTGTACTTCCTACATTGTTAAAGTGGTACGTTAAGTAGTCCGTTCCATCATCCTGTGCGGTAAGTCCGTTGCCATAGAAAAAGTACGTGGTATTATCTTCTGTGGTACTCTGCAGCACCTGACTTAACTTTCTGTCAATATATATATATCTAATACTTACCGTATCTACTTAGGATGTGAGGAGGAACTACCCTGTGCTGGGATGATTCTGTTAATGTATTTAAAATCAATTCACTTTCCACCCAAGTTTTTTTCTAATTCTATACAAATAAAAACAATATATATATGGGTATACTAATATGTATACTAATAGTAATCCTATACAAAACAACAACGTCATAAAATCAATTATACCATTCCAATTTGTGGCAATATACCCAGATACAATCAATAATATTATTGAAAGAATACATAGAACTTTCCTTCCATTACTGTCCATATTAGTTCCCTCTCTAACTACATACTTTCCATACACATGTATAACAACTTTTTTTCCCAACTTATCTTTATCATCGTATGGTATTGCATACAACTTATTATCACATTCCACAACACTTACATCCTCATCTCGTTGCGCACCAAACAAACAGTTCACTTCTACAATTTGTGCAATAAACTTCTTCCCTTTTTTGCATTTTAATAAATATACTATAGCATTACCCCATAATAGATCAATAATTATTGTCATTGCCTGCACCAAATAAATAAAACATATCGCTTTAATACTAATTTCCATTAATATGTCTCCTCAATTTTATCACTATAATCCTTCAACCATGAGATGGCATTTGAGATATTGCCAATCACCTTCATCTCCAACCCGTAATCTAACACTAACGATGTTATTGTTATCACAAAATTATCAAGTGACTCGGCTAATATGTGATAGCTAATATCTATTTCATTATAATTACTATTTAACATAGCTTCCCATGCTCTTCCTATACAAACACCTACATCACATCCTACTAGTATCACAGATTTAACTATTTCATACCACGTATACACATCACTAATAGGCTTTGGCAATTTTCCTATCCATGATAATAAAAGAGAGATCTTAGAATTAATCATCATTAGTTCTTGAATGTTGTTATGCCACTCATCATATATTCTTCTCTCCAACCCAAACGGATCAAGATAACGAAGTGGATTCCCTTCCACATAAGCGTACCGGTTCCTCTAAGGTTCCGGTTAACACATCCTGATTCAGAAATCTTCTGATATCTACATTATAGTAACGAGCCCGCATGTAATACAGTCCGCTATCGTCTGTTGTGACTCCGTATTGTCCATTGTACAGAAATGGTATTTTCAAACCATCTTCTTCCTGCTTCCGGCTGATAATCTGTCCGTACGGGGAATACTCATAAGACGCTATCTTATTTCCTTTATCATCCGTTAATGCCATTGTACTTCCTACATTGTTAAAGTGGTACGTTAAGTAGTCCGTTCCATCATCCTGTGCAGTAAGACCATTGCCATAGAAATAATAAGTAGTATCTTTTCCGGTTGTTGCACTTTGTAAAACCTGACTTAATTCCGGCTGGGTATTGATAACGGATTCTGTACGCTTTCCAGCCGTCGTAACTGCTATACGGTTATTCTCTGCATCATACTCATATGCAGTATCTCCTGCTCCAATCAAACGATTCCGGCAGTCATACATGAAGTTGGTCATCTTACCCTGTAGTGGTCCATAGACCATGTTGCCGTCTTTGTCGTATATAACCTCTTCTCCATTATATGTCAGCAGACGATTGTTCTTATCGTACGTCATGTTAATATCTGTAACGGATGTAACATCCACCTCAGCCAGGTTCTTCACAGCGGTTATATTCCCCGCCACATCATAGCTGTATTCCTGACGATTGATCTCATTATCCCCGCACTGATCTAAAATTCGGATAAGTCGTCCCATCTTATCATATTCCCGGGTTTCTATCGTTCCATTCGGACGTTCCGTTCGAATCAGTCTTCCATTCGCATCATACTTATAAGTTGTTATGCGTTGTTCCCAATCTGTTACTGTCTTGATATTTCCATTCTTATCATATGTATAATGAACCTGTTTGCCATTTGGATAAGTAAGTGTAACCAGATTACCAATCTTATCATATGTATAACCAATCTTGTTGCCTTTCCCATCCTCATAAGAAGTAACACGATTCAATCCGTCATATGTTCTGGTAATTGTATGTACTTCTTCTCCCACTGTCTCTGTAACAGTTAATACATTCCCATTGGCATCATAGGCATATTCAATAATCCCTGCCTCATCTGTCTGCCGCACCATTCTTCCTAATCCATCATAATCATAGATTGTCTTCTGATCACGACTGTTAATCTTAGATGCTGTCAGATTCTGTGCATTATAAGTATACTGTACATGGTAGTCCTGTCCAATTGACTCATCCGTAAGATTGCTATTAAGATCATACGAATAACGTGTCACCCCACCATTCGGATTTGTCAATGTTGCAACATTCCCCATGGAGTCATAAGTCATGGACGCTGTACTTCCAAGTGCATCCGTAGAAGACGCAAGATACTTTGCACCAATATAAGTATATGTGCTTACTTCTTCTGTCGTTTCGTTCATCTGCTTCACCAGATTACCAAAACTATCATACGAATTCTCTGTTACATTACCTTCCGCATCTGTGACGGATACTATATTTCCCAACGCATCATAATTATAGGCTGCTGTCTTGACACCCAATGCATCATAAACTGCGGTCAGATTTGAATTCAGATCATACTCCATCCGTCTTACATTGCCTTCTCCATCCGTGATAGAGGTAACATTACCAAGAGGGTCATAGGTCATAGATAACGTAACATCCTCCTTGTCCCCCTTCTTCGTCATAGCTATGATCTGCCCTATACCATCGTAAGCAAATTCCGTAATCCCCTGTTCTGCATCTGTTACTCGAACACAATTAAGCGACGAATCGTAATCATATGTGGTTACATTGCCATTCGCATCCTTCTGTTTCACAATCTTTCTGTATTCATTATAACCGAAATCTGTAGAATTTCCTAGTGCATCTTTTATTTTTTCAAGATTTCCGTTCGCATCATAACTATATGTAGTTGTGTTACCATCCGCATCTGAAGTCTCTGACACTCTGCCCGCCGCATCATACCTGATAGACAACGTGTTCCCATTGGCATCAGTCTTACTTGCCAACAGACCATTGTCATAATAGGTGTAAACCACCTCACCACCGTTACTCTGTGTCAGCGATAACAACTGACTTCCGGCACTATATGTTCCCGACTGAACACTCTTCAATGCATCTGTCAAGGACAATGTATTGCCTGCCGCACCATAGATCGCCTCTACCATTGTTTCACCATCAGGATACGTTACCTTTATCAAATTACCGTTCTGATCATAGGTATATTGTAACGTACTTCCATCCGGTCGTGTTTCAGATGTCATATGACTATCTTTATCATATGTATATGTAGTTGTGTTGCCAAGTGGATCCATCTTAGATAATATATTTCCATATACGTCATATGTATAGATGGTAACTGCTTTCTGACCGTCTTTCAATTCCACTGCCTCTGATAATACTCTGCCAGATACATCCACTTTATAATCTGTCACAATACCATCCGCATCTGTATATTGAATCACATTACCATTTGCATCATACACAAAAGCATAAGTATTTCCCTTTTGATCTGTTAACGATGTGAGCATTCCTTTCTCATAATGATACGTGAGTGTACCTAGATTAGACTTTTCAGTCAAAACCTGTCCATTCTCATTATACGTATATTCTATCTTTAATCCGGTACTACTGCTAATTGATTTCTTCTGTCCGTTTTCATTATAGGTGTATGTAACATGCATCCCATCATTTCCAATTATCGATGTTGCCCTTCCCTCCTCATCATAAGTATACTGATATGTTTTACCTGTTGTATCTGTTACAGCTGTGATATTTCCTTTCTGATCATAGGTATAGCTCTGTCCTGTTCCATCCGGCTTCTCATATGCTGTCATATCATGATTCACATTATACAGATAAGTCGTCATGCCACCAATTGCATTCTCATATGACAACCCCTGCCCATAGCAATCTGATACCGCTTTCTCCGTCGTTCCGTCTGCATTCAGCATCGTAACGGTCAGATTGCCCGTTTCCGAATCCGTAATATAAGAAAACTTCGTCTTGTCTGCTTTGTTCCCATTTGCAACCTGCGTAAGCACTCTGCCTTCTTTGTCATATGTATTCTCTACAAAAACATCCTCTCCATCTAATCCTTTTACAATGTGTCCATCCTCATCATACACATATGTCAATACAAGTCCGTTTTTACCTACTATCTTTTCCAGATTACCATCTTTATATATAATCTTTGATGAATTCCCTGCCGGATCTGTTACTGCTACTATTCTACCCTCATTGTCATACTCAGCTGTAATCATTTTGCCCGTTGCCGCATTGGTTATTGTTAACTGTTGTTCTGTCTTTTCAACTAAAATCCTCTCTCCGTCTTCATCAACACATTCTGCCAGATTTCCTTCTGTATCAAACTGATATTTCTGCGCTCCAAGTTTTACTTTATAGCCATCTGCATTTTTCGTAATTCTATATTTCTGTGAATCAGAACCTACCTGATAATAAGTTCTTTCAAGGAAAGAATCATCTTCTAATATTATCTCATTTCCTTCCATCCTTCCGCTAACCAGCTTTCTGGTGTCCTCGGATTCCACAAAGCTCAAACGACTACCGGGATTCAGATACAAGGTAATGAAATCACCGGTTCTCTCCAACCGCATCTCATAATTATGGCTCCATCCATAACCTAATTCACCCTCCGCTTCCGCAGACAAAGAATTATAAGCCAGACGAAAGTCCATAACATCCGTTCCACCCGCAGCACAGGCTAATACATGTTCAGACTGAAAGGCTCCAGTCATTAGATTTACCGGATCCTTGACCAGTTGATCCGTACTTGGTGTTGGTTCCGGTATTGGATGTGGTATTGGATGTGGTATTGGATCTGGTATTGGATGTGGCTCTATTTTTTTATCGTTTCCTGTAATATCTGGTTTCTTTTTAATCGTTTCCTTCTTTACTGTTTTGCTAAGATGACTCTTCATTGGCTTAACAGTAACCTTTACGTTCGTATTATTGCTATTTACTTCCTCTACATACTCACTTACTAACTTATAATATTCCTCATTTGTATTTCCCGCTGCACTAAATGTCTTAACCGATGTTCCGTAGACTGCCTCTCCCGGTTTCAACTTTTTAATTGTCATCTTCGAACCATTTACCTTAATAACCTTCTTATCCGTACCATCCTGATTCGGAATGAATACCTTGACCGGTAATGCGATTGTATTAGGATTCACTTCTACCCGTCCATCTTCCTCATAAGTACATAGTGTCACATTTTCCATCACCATATCCGGGCTGTCATAACTGCCAAAATTCGTAGTTACATTATAGTAGTTCTCGTCAGATTCATTCTTCAATTTGTACTGTATGTAATACCGTTCACCAATATAGGCACTCTCTTCAGGATAAATATACAGATGCAGTCCATCTCCCGCCGTTATTGTTACTGCATTCTTAGACACAACATCTTGTGAGATCACTTTTTCCAAAAATGGAATATGTGCTTTAATGTGTGCCTTTATATCATATGTTCCTGCCTGGTCTCCTGTAATATACCAGGAATGGGTTGCTGATTCTCCGCCAGCTAATTCTTTTACAATCCATTCTTTATCGTTGTCATAGCCCTCTTTCATATCTGCCATCTGTAACGGCACATCATCAATATCCAATGTCACCACTGTATCCTGTAATCCAAATACTTCTCCTGCCTTATTGCACACCGTAATGCTCACTTTATACACATTTGAAAGCCAGCTAATCTCCACAGGTTCCGTCTGAGTCACAATAAACACAGGTTCTTCCGGGTCATCCGATATATCTTCAACCTGTATATTTCGCGTTCTTGTCGTTTCCTCTTGCTTATTATCACCTGATGGAATTGGATTCAGTGTTCCATTCGTATCAGGCTGAACCCGAAATGACCACTTTCTGTTCTCATCGCGATTATCAAATTCAAGGGTTGGCATTTCTGTTTTCTCATACTTCAATTCAAGGGTATATTTATACACCGTCCGATTGGCATCCACATCAATTCCATTTTTCACCATTTCATCGTATGTTAATTTATCAACAGATAGATCTGTTTCAATCATAGAATCATGTTCTAATTGAAACACAATGGACTGGGACGTTCCCGTTTTCATATCTACTGTATTGGCTAACGGAATATATCCATCTTTAAAAGCAGCAACCTGATAACTCCCTTCCGCTAATGGATACCGTACAATCCCCTGAGAATTCGTCTTCGGTATCAACCCGCTATGATATATGGAACCATTCAATCGCAAAACAACATCCGCATCTTTTATGATATTTCCGTTTTTATCCGTAACCTTAACCTCTAACATTCCTATATCATCTGCAACTGTTATATGAAATGTCTTAACTGTCTGATTTCCGCTATTATCTTTGACTGTAAGAGAAGCCTCATACTCTCCTGCCTCTTCATAGATATACTCACAGTTTTCTCCGGTTACAATATCCCCATTTCCCATATTCCAAATATATTCTTTAATTCCATCGTTATCGGTACAGCTTGGTGCTGCTAATCTCGTAACCATCTGTGTTCCAGCTAACATATCAGAAATATCACTTACTGCCGGTGCTACCTCATCATGATTAATAGATGTTCCCTGTACCTGTGCATACGCCATATTATCATAAGCATCCCATACACATAACTGATACGTATACTCTTCCTTTGGAGATATCACTTCCGTATAGGAATTACTATTCTTTCCATTATCCAATAATTGTTTGAATCCATCCGCATGTATTCGATACAATTTATATCCTGCATAATCTTTTTCCATAATGGAGTTCCACTGTAAGGTCACAGACCAATTACCCGGTATTAAGGAAAATCCCTTAATGAGCGGTGGATCTTTATCGATCACCGCAGTCCGAATGACCTCTTCACTCAGATTACCACTCGCATCTGCAATCTGATATCGTAATTCATATCTTCCAGACACCAATTCTGTCTTATCCCATGTAATCTGAACCGACCCATTTTCCCCACAACCGTTTGTCTCTCCAACCGTTTTCCATTCTTCCTCGCCTTCCCTCCGGTATTGGGCTATTATCGTATCAACCTCTACATTATCTGAATAAGATAACCATAACGCAGTCTTTTCACCATACACCGTATCATTATCATTCACAGTTTCAATCACTGGAATCTCTGTATCCTCTAAAGTAGTAACTATAATTAGATCTGAATCTCTTCCACGAATATTGTCTTTGTCATATGCAATCACACGAAATGTATATTTTTCCGAACTATTCAGATTATGAATCGTCTTCGTTGTATTCTGAGTATCTCCACAAGACACATAACTGCCTCCATATAATCGTTCTACACGATATTTTTCTGCTCCTTTCACAGCCTCCCATTCCAGCCTCACACTGTTTTCAGTCGCCTCTGCTTTACACCCGGTAACTGCTGCAAGCCCGGCACACTGAACCTGTACTGTCTTCTCAGTTTCTGCATAATTGTCATTCTGATCCTTCACATACATATGCAGAACATATACGCCCTGTAAATGTTCCGTTTCAAACAAAAATTTTGCTTCTCCATATCTTCCTTGCAGATTACTCTGTTGGCACTTAAGGGTGCACTTCTCCTCTTCTCCCTCTTTTGTATAATACGCCCCGATCTCCTTTACCATGCCGTTATCACTTGCATTCACAATAATCTGCATATCTTCATTGATGATGTCGCCTTCTATCTGATACCGAACACCTGTAATCTCCGGTAATACCTGATCTTTAGATGTTTCAATTGAAAGAACTTTACTATTTTCTCCCTTCTCCCCATCTGCATTATACGGACGAACCTGATAATAATATGTAATTCCCTGTGCTACCCGTTTGTCCTCATAAGTTATCGATTCCTTCTGATCATTTAGTATCTTAGCAAGTTCATAATACTTATTATCGCCTTCTGTTTTTCGATAGATACTATATGAATAGCACTCCCGTAATCCACTTTTTTCAAATGTAATATAATTATAACAATTCTCTGATGCGACAGAAAAACCTTTCGGTGCTTCCGGCAAAGGATCAGTAATTGCCTCCATCTCATACTTATCTGAACAATTTTCCGCCATATCTACTGCATATATCGCATACTGATAGATCGTACGTTTATCAATAGTGGTATCTTTATATGTCGCGTTTCCACTATGTACTAATTTGCTGTCTCCTGTACCATCTATATCTACATATGATATGTAGGCTTGTGCCGGTACACGGGCAATCTCTTTTCCATCACGTAATATAACATAATAGTCAATATAACTATCATTATCCTTAAAGCAGTTTGCAAAATCAATCTTAACTCCGGAATCATCCGCATCCACAGAAGGTTCTTTTACTTTTTGAGGAGCCTCCTCATCTGAATTAGTTACAACCTTTAATAAAGCCGACTTGTCTGATAGATTTCCTTTTGCGTCCTTTGCCTGTACGGTATAGCAATATGCCGTATTGTATTCTAACAGCATATCCAGATATGCCGTGTTATGTGTAGTTGCAATCTGTACTCCGTCCCGATATACAATATATTTCTCAATCTCCATATTGTCATATGCATCATCCCACGATAATGTAACCGTTCTACACGTTTTGTCCGGACAGGTAAGATTCTCCGGTGCCTCCGGTTTCTCATCATCCTCATAATCCATAATCACTGTATTGGCAATCTCATCTTTTTCACGATTCAGTGAATATCCGCCGAGTTTCCCTTTCAAAACCACAATATTCATTTTAGACTTTTCATTTATATAGTTAATCGAAACCTTTCCTTCTTTTATATGATTAAACACGACCGTATGCTTACCGGTTGGCTGAAATCCCCCTTTGTTCCCACTTATTTCCCGAAAATCGCCATCAATCTCAATCGTTCCATCTGTCATACAGTTTTCTGCAAAATAGTTCGACCCAATGTAGAAATCCGTGACATGCACCGTATCCTCCGAATGGTTCATCTGCATATATGCATTCAGATAGACTGTATCTGCCTGTAATACATGCCCATTTATATCTGTTATACTATTCATATACATAGTTCCTTTTACAGTCAGGTCATGCTGCAGGGCACTTTTTCGTTCTACATAAATATCCGTCTCAATCTCCTCACACGCAATAGAATCAATCCCTCCAACATGTATCGATCGTAACTGAATCTTACCTTTCTGCTCTTTAGAGACTGTCCCCTCTGCATATAGGATTACCTCACCCGACAGATTATGCGTACTATCAAGACATAGATTCTTTACATATAATGCCCCCTGTTTTCCAGACCATTCTATAGTCTGTTCTGCATTTCCATTACATATCAGGTCGGCTCCTCCGATCACACGATTTCCAACCTGAGTATAACTTTTTGCCTCATTCTGAATAACCAGATTACCAGACAGACATATGGTACCTTTTGACATATCATTCATATTCGTATTCTGTAATTGTATATACCAGTCTTTTTCAATCTGCATATAGTCATTCTCTGTATTCATAATAATCTTTCCACATCCTGCCCTATATACCAGTTCTCCATCTTCCTCATACATATCCTGACACCGGAGGCTGCCTTTTATAATCAGGGAACCTCCATTTAAGCAAATGGTTCCTCCTGACAATACAAGATCCTTTTCCACCGTCATCGAATGTCCATTTAGATCAAGCACACCTCCACAAAACTGGATTGTCTCTGAATACGTTACATCCTGTTCTAACGTATATCCAATTAATCCATTCTCTCTTATACGATGGTTTTCATCATATAAATTATGCACATTAACTTCTGTGTCAAATATTGTAAACGATCCGGAACCACTATAAATATACAAGTTTTCAATCTCTGACTCCATGCTGTCAAAATGGACAATCTGACTATCACTGTTTCCCTCTAAATACACCTCCATCTGTCCTGTCGTTACAAAATTGTTCGGTGTACCTGTATTCTTCTGTGTCAAGTTTCCTTGTATTATGATCTTACCTGCCGAAAGTACACCAGAAGCAACATTACTTCCTATATAAAGATCATTACATGTTAATGTCGCCTTTTCATCTTCCATACATAATCTTCCAGTTCCACCGTCTGTAAAGGTTACATTTTCTGCATGTATATTACTATTCTTAATCGTGATTGTTCCCTGCTCTATAATGATATTATTACAATATAAGTATGTACTATCAATTGTCAGATCCGCACGCACATAAAGTTCTACTCCCGTCTGCAGGGTAACTGAGCTTGTAAGATCTAATTCCCCAACAATCACAAGATCATTGTTGTAGCCTGTATACCCTAATAGTTCTTTATTCGTATTATCTATATAATAATCTGCTTCTATAGTTCCGACAGCGGTACCTGTTCTGTGCAAAATATAGATTCCATTATCTGCTATTCTTTTACAGCTATAATCATTTAATGAGATTGCATTTAAAGGATTACCAACCGGATTGTCATAATGAAGTATCTGTTGATCCTTCCTATTATCTCCTTGTTGTATATAGCCCTTCCACTTTTCATCTGTTGCAAAATTGTGAGTATTCTTTCCTAATTGTGTAATATTTCCATAAAAATACCACTTTCCATTTGTTAGCAGCTCTCTCTGATCTGCATCCGATTCCGTTACAAAATCTCCCATGATATAGACATAACAATTTTTTGTCGAATCAACTATAGCAGAATTTCCCGCATATGTAACCGCGTCCACTTTCTGTGCAAGTGATTGTATTCGATAATCTCCTGCAATATAGAGTCTTCCGGTTTCTAATACCACGTTTCCATTTTGTACAAAGTTACCCTGTATATACAAAGTATAACAGTCGAGGTCTAATACACCCTCTTTCAAATATCCATTTCCATATACATAACTATCTTCTGTCAATGTTGTTAATTCTATCTCCGTAAATCCATAATTGGTCCGGCATCCATGACTTTCATAAGATTCGTAGTTACAATATTGACTAAATGACACTACCTGTTCCTCAAAATCATATACTCCTTCATCTTCCGACTCTCTTCCCTGCGTTACAACCTCTATTGATTCAAATCTGGATGTTTCTTTGGATATATAGATCGTCTGCTGATGACTGCCACTTAATAGTAACCGATTCGTTCCCTCTGCTACAAAATCACACTCAGGCAAACGAATTGTTCTTTCATTAACATATATATTCTGAATAAAATTTCCCTGTAATTCTATAGTTCCTGCAGTTATATTAGTAACTAACTTATCATAAAATCCTAAAATGATATCTCCACCAACAAAAAGATAGGCGTTCTCCTCTATCATTTTCCATGTCTTATTCCCCGACTCTGTAATATCCATATCCTGATCAATATATAATCTTCCATTTGCAAAATCTAAAGTATTTGCAATCCAATTGTAACTTCCGTGTACAATCATCGTACCATTTAAAGAAAAATTGACATATTGCTTCACATTTCCATTGACTGTTAATGTATGACCATTAAGATCAAGATTACCATATATATTAATATCCCCATTCACGGTCAGATCACACATTAATATTGTCGGCGGATATATGGATAAATTGCCATCTATTACCCCATCTTCCGCATATAATTGCTGTATCTCTTCTGTACTTGCCGTTTCAACCGCTGGTACCACTTCTTCTGTCTGGCTTTTGGTTTGTCCTTGCACATCAGCATTCTTTTGATCTTGGACATTCTCATCTTCCGTTTCTGTTTCGTACTGCACAACATTTAATTCTTGTGTAGACGTATTCTTTTCTTCCGATGTAACCTCTTCACTCTTTGTATTTTCTGTACTAATTATATCTGTTCCATTCTCCTGTGTGGTCTCCTGTTCATATCCGGTTGCCTGAACACTTGATAGACTGCCGGCAAAGTTATTCACTCCCATTGCCACCAATAAGATCCATGCTAATATTCTTCGTAA
>QWCE01013904.1_pt1 | contig 12355 bp, 8 predicted proteins | sample 1972531 | NCBI WGS metagenome assembly QWCE01 (sample SAMN09866716, study PRJNA288562) | Human gut metagenome isolate term4_stool, whole genome shotgun sequencing... | reverse complement strand
GCTCCTCTTTTCCTGTCTCGCGCTGCGGCGCTCCCAGGATTTCCGTCACCAGTGTTCCACTGGCTCCTCCTTCCGCGCGTTCCGCTTGCCCGCAGGGAGCACGCCGCATCCGTAAGGCGGCAGAGCCACCAACGGCTGCGCAGTCGCTACGCGCTGCCTGGGCGGTTGTGGCGGCTTGTGCTGGCGGGCGGACAAGGGCGTCCGCCCCTACCGGGCTTGTGGCCTTCGTCACCCTCGCAAGGGCCGACACGCAGGTCGGCCCCCCACAAAATGCGCAAGGCCGACGGTATCTCCGTAGGGGCCGATGCCTTTATCGGCCCGCTACGCCAGTTCCCCCGAGGGGCAGCCAGCGGCAGCGAAAAGAGAAGCAATTCCATGCGATAACCACCCCGACAAGGTTGGTACTCCCGCCATGGGACGGCAGTTAGGAAAATCGCAGAAGGCCCAAGCGTGCCCGAAGGCGGGCCAAAATCGGCGCTTGCACCGATACGTCGACCTCCGTCAGCGCGGAGGGCCACTGCACCGCAGCGCGCCACACACTTTTCTCTTTAGACCGTGCACGGCCCATTTCTCTTTTGGCAAGACCGAAAGGGGCCCCCGCCGCGCCCCGCGCGGTGGGGAGAGGAGGAGCAAGGGAGCGGGCGCAGTTTTCGCCGCAGGCGGAAACGGAGCTGAGCGGACTTTGCGACGACGACAATGGGGGGCGCATCCCCCGTGGAAGCGGCCCCCTGCGGGAGCAGAATCCCCCGTGGCCGCCGTTCGGCGGCCCAAATCATCTCCGGGCGGTTGATCGCCGCCCCTACATCCCCCCGGAAGCTCTTCCGCCATCGAATCACCCCGGCGGAAGCCGCTCTCACCCCGCCAGTCGGTTGACCTTCAGCACCCCGGAGATCTGGTTCAGCTTGTTCATGACGGACTTCAGCTGGGCGCCGTCCTTCACCCGGATCTCCAGCCGGAAGATGGCAAACTGGTCCTCTGTACTGCGGGAGTTGATGCCCAGCACAAAGGTATTCGTCGTGGAGAGGGCAGCGGAGATGTCCAGCAGCAGGCCCTGCCGGTCCTTGCACACCACCTCCAAAATCGTGGGATAGCTGTCGTTGGTGTCGCCGCCCCAGGAGACCTTGATCCAGCGCCCCTCCTGCCCCGGCTGGGATCGCTTCTCCTCCGAGGCGTTGGGACAGTCGCACCGGTGGACGGACACGCCGTACCCCCGGGTGATAAAGCCGATGATGTCGTCCCCCGGCACCGGGGTGCAGCACTTGGAGAACTTCACCAGGCAGTTATCCAGGCCCTCCACGATGATGCCCTGCTCGCTCTTCACCCGCTTGGGAGCGGAGGGCTGTTTGGCAGGCTCCGCCGGTTTGGCCTCCGCCAGCTCCTCGGCGGCCTTTTCCGCCTGGTGGAGCTTCGCCACCCGGTTCAGCTCCCCCTGGATCCGGCTCACTGCCTTCTGGGCGGTGAAGCCGCCGTAGCCGATGGCGGCGTACATGTCGTCCAGAGAGCCGTAGGACACCCGCTTCAACAGCACCGGCAGCATCTCCGGCGAGAGAACGTCCTTCATGGAGATGCCGCAGTGCTTCAGCTCCGCCTCGAAGGCGGCACGGCCGTTTGCGATGTTCTCCTCTTTCTTCTCCTTCTTGAACCACTGGCGAATCTTGCTGCGGGCCTCGCTGCTTCTGGCAATCTTCATCCAGTCCCGGCTGGGACCCTTGGCGTTCTTGGAGGTGAGGATCTCCACGATGTCGCCGTTTTTCAGCACATGGTCCAGCGTGACGATCCGGCCGTTCACCTTGGCGCCCACCATCCGGTTGCCCACGGCGGAGTGGATGGCGTAGGCAAAGTCGATGGGCGTGGCGCCGGCGGGCAGGTTCTGCACGTCGCCGCCCGGTGTGAAGACGAACACCTCATCGGAGAACATATCGATCTTCAGAGAGTGGATATAGTCCTCTGCGTCCGCGCCCTCCTGGTTTTCCAGCAAACGGCGGACCCACTCGTAGCGCCCTTCGGTGCCGGCGCCCTGGCCGTTCTGCTTGTATTTCCAGTGGGCGGCCACGCCGTACTCGGCGATCTCGTGCATCTCCTTGGTGCGGATCTGCACCTCGAAGGGCAGGCCGTCCGCGCCGATGACCGTGGTGTGGAGGGACTGATATCCGTTGGGCTTTGGAGTGCCGATATAGTCCTTGAAGCGGCCCAGAATGGGCTTGTAGAGATCATGGATGACACCCAAAACGTTGTAGCAGTCCCCCACCGTGTTCACGATCACCCGGAAGGCGAACAGGTCGAAGATCTCGTCCAGGCTCTTGTTCTGGTTGAACATCTTCCGGTAGATGGAGTAGGGATGCTTCATCCGGCCGTAGACGATGTGATCGATGTCCAGCTCCTTCAGCCGGTCGTCGATCTGGATCTGGATGCGGCGCATGAAGTCCTCGTACTCCTGGTGCTTGGCCTCCAGCTTGGAGACGATTTCCTCGTAGCCAATGGGGTCCAGATATTTTAAGGACAGGTCCTCCAGCTCCCACTTGATGCGCTGCATACCCAGCCGGTGGGCGATGGGGGCGTAGATCTCCATAGTCTCCAGAGACTTCTGCTTCTGCTTGGCGGGAGACTGGTACTCCATGGTCCGCATGTTGTGGAGCCGGTCGGAGATCTTGATGAGGATCACCCGGATGTCCTTGCTCATGGCGATGAGCATCTTCCGCAGGTTCTCCATCTGCTCGTCTTCCTTGGTGGCGTACTGGATGCGGGTCAGCTTGCTGACGCCTTCCACCAGGTCGGCGATGGTGGGTGAAAAGAGTTTGGATACCTGTTCGTGGGTGGCGGCGGTGTCCTCGATGACGTCGTGGAGCAGGGCGGCCTCGATGGACTCGCTGTCCAGCCGCAGCTCCTCCGCCACAATCTGCGCCACCGCCAGGGGATGGATGATATAGGGCTCCCCGCTCTTGCGCTTCTGGTCCTTGTGGGCCTCTGCCGCAAATTCAAAGGCCGCCCGGATGTGCTGGAAGTCTGCCGCAGGATTGTAGCCCCGGACAGTCTTTTCCAGGTTCTCATACTGTTCCTGAATGGTCATGACACAACACCTCCACTCTTGCCGGCGGCGTCCTCCCGCAGGCGGGACAGATAGGGGCAGGCGAAGAGATCCACCTTCCCCTGGATGGGATTCAGCGAAAGCGTCACCTGGTCCCCCTGGACGGACAGGGCGATCAGGCCCCGCTCCTGGAACACGGCCAGGGCCAGGCCGGCCCGGAGGAAGCTCTCACCCCCGCCGGAGAGTGCCGACAGCCGCCGCAGAAAGGGCAGCATCTCCTCCTCCGCCTTTCCCCGGCGGAGCTGCCGCTCCAGCACGGTCCAAAAGGCGGCGAACTGGCTGCGGGACGCCTGGAGCCGGGCCCGCTCCTGCCCGGTGAGGCCCTCTCCCGCCACGAGGCGGTGGAGCAGGTCCAGGTCCGCCGCCTCATGGCGGCTGGGGGTCAGAGAGGGGCGGATGTCGATGAGCTGCAGCTGCAGGGTGGTATTGCCCCGGAAGGTATTGGCCTGGAGATAAAAGGCCGCGTCCACCCGCATGCCCGCCGCCACGCCGCACGTCTCCTCCGTCATGGAGAAGAAGATGGCGTCAAACCGGCACGTGCCCTTGGAGAGGCGGAGCTTCAGGTGCTTCCCCTGGCCCACGGGCTGCAGGACGTCCACCGTGGCGCCCAGCAGGGCGAACACCGGCCGGGGGTTGCCCGCGCCATAGGGCTCCAGCTGGTCCAGCTGCTCCACCTCCGCCAGCGTCACCTCGCCGGGGCAGGAGATGGGCGCGTCCACGTCCAGGCAGGATACCGCCCGTTCCCCGCCGGAGGCGGAGCGGACATACCGGTTCATCCGGGCCCGGAAGGCGCCGAAGCCCTCCAGCAGGTCGGCGCAGGACTCCAGCGCGGAAAACAGGTTGAACCCGCCGTAGGACCGGCAGGAACCCTTGCCCACGCCGTCTTTCAGATGAATCATGAAGCTTGGGCAGGCGTACTTCTCGCTGAGGCGGGAGGCCACAATCCCCACCACGCCCTGGTGCCAGTCCTCGCTGGAGAGGACCAGGGCGCTGCGGTCCTCGGCCCGGAGGCGCTCGATCTTCTCGGTGGCGTCGGCGCAGATGGCCTGCTCTACCGCCTGCCGCTCCCGGTTTAGGTCACACAGAGCCTTTGCCAGCTCCTCGGCCCGGGCGGGGTCATCGGTCTCCAGCAGGTCCGCGGCCAGATCCGCCGCGCCCATGCGGCCGGCGGCGTTGATCCGGGGGGCCAGCACAAAGCCGATCTGGACAGAGGTGATGGGCTTGCCCAGAAGCCCCGCCTCCTTCAGCAGGGCGTGGACGCCCACGAAGTCCGTGTGGGGCAGGGCCTCCAGCCCGCAGAAGGCGATGGTGCGGTTCTCCCCCTCCATCCGCATCACGTCGGCGATGGTGCCAATGGCCGCCAGGGTGCAGTACCGGGCGAACAGGGCATCCTCCCGGCTCTCGCCTCCCAGGGCCAGCACCAGCTTCAGCGCCACACCCACTCCCGCCAGATGCTTGAAGGGATAGGGGCAGTCGCTGCGGTGGGGGTCCACCACTGCCAGCGCCCGCGGCAGTTCCTCCTTGCACTCATGATGGTCGGTGATGACCACATCCAGCCCGATGGAGGCAGCGAAGTCCACCTCCTCGTTGCCGGTGATGCCGCAGTCCACGGTGATCATCAGCGTGGCGCCCTGGTCCCGCAGGCCTTGGATGGCCTCCTTGGACAGGCCATAGCCCTCCTCGATCCGGCGGGGGATATGCCGCAGGCAGCGGACGCCGCAGCTTTTGAGATAGTCCATCAGCAGAACCGTGGAAGTGATGCCGTCCACGTCGTAGTCGCCGAACACGGCGATGGTCTCCCCCTGGCTGATCGCCCGCTGGATGCGGGCGACGGCTTTGTCCATATCCCGCATCAGCATGGGGGACATGCTGAGGCTCCTGTCCCGCTCCAGCGCCTCGGCCGCCGCCTCGGCAGTGGTGACACCCCGGGCCGCCAGGACCGTGGAGAGGAGATAGGGGTATCCGGCACTCCGCAGGAGGGCAACGTCCCGCTCAGCCGGGGTCCCGATGTTCCATTTTTTGAATCTCATGGCACGTTCCCTCCCTTTCAAAGGTAATAAAAAGCCATCATAACTAAATTATTATAGCAGGCAAGGGGTGAAACGTAAAGGTTTTTCTGCGTTCCGACACCGTTCGTTTGACGGCGGCGGCAGATTCTGGTACAATGGCATACCGACAGAGGGCGAATCCGGGCATCTCTGCCAGAATCTGAAAGAAATCTGACGCTAAAGGAGCGAAGAATGACAACATGAAAAGACGACTGCAATGGTTCTGTTCCTGCGCGCTGCTCTGCGCCCTGCTGGTGACAGCGGCGCTGCCGGCGCCCGCGGCAGCGGCCTCCACCGGCTTTTCCGACGTGCCGGAGAGCCACTGGGCGGCGGACTCCATCCGTCGGGCCGTGGACCTGGGCCTGTTCCAGGGGCAGACGCCCACCCGCTTCGGCTTGGGGGCTCCCATGACCCGGGGGGCCTTTGTGGTGGCCCTGTGCCGCCTGTTCGGCTGGGAGATGGTAACACCGGAGGCCGGGTCCTATACGGACAACCAGGACAAGAGTGCCTGGTATTACAGCGCGGTGGAGACCGCCTATGCCAACGGGGCCATCACCCGGCAGACGGATACGTTCCGCCCCCGGGAGCCCATCACCCGGGAGGAGCTGGCGGTCATGCTGGTGCGGGCCATGGGCTACGGCACCATCGCCGGTTTGGCCCAGGACCTGCCCATGCCCTTCCGAGATGTGACCACCAACGTGGGCTATATCGCCATGGCCCATGAGCTGGGGCTGGTGAACGGCACTGCGGCCACCACCTTCTCCCCGGATCAGACTGCCACCCGGGAGCAGGCGGCGGTCATGCTGATCCGGCTGTATGACAGCTATCACGCCGCGGCCCCGGAGAAAACCGGCATCGCCTATTCCGCGGAGGGTCTGACAGACCTGACCGGCTATGGCGCCGTGGCGGTGGGCGGCGCCCGGCTGATCTACGCCGGGGAGTCCCGGCTCGCCGGTACCCCCGATGCAGAGACCGCAGCCGCCCTGCAGGAGACCATCACCGCCGCCGGTGCCGTGCCGCTGCTGCATGTGGGCGGGAGCGCCTCGGCACTGAAGGATGACCCCAGCCACACCGCAGAGGTGCTGGCGGCCGCGGTGGAGAGCGGCGGTTATGAGGGGCTGTTTCTGGACCTGGCGGAGCTCTCTTCTGCCCAGAAGAAGGATTTCACCGCGCTGGCGGAGGCGCTGCGGGCCGAACTGGGAGAGGACCGGCTGCTCTATTTGATGGTGGAGGCGCCCGTCTGGCAGGGAGCCGCGTACAACGGCTATGACTATGCCGCCCTGAGTGAGCCGGCCGACAAGCTGGTGGTGCGGGTGGCGGACTATGGCGACGTGTCCGAGGACTTCCCCATCGCCCCCCTGGCGCCGCTGGAGGAGGTCTACTACGCCCTGGCCGAACTGGCGGACCAGGTGGATTCCGACTGTCTCAGCCTGCTGCTGACCACCACGGGCTCCGCCTGGACGGATGGGCGGCACACCGGCCAGGCCTCCGCCGCCGAGATCGAGCAGCTGCTGTCCGCCTCCCAGACGAAAGATTACTACTCCGACCGCTACGCCTGCGCCTATCTCACCTCCGGCAGCGGGGACACCGCGGTGTGGTATCTCAACGGCGAGGCCGCCCTGGAGCGGGCCCGGATGGCTGCTTTCTTCGGCGTGGACCAGCTGTGCCTCAGCGACCTGTCCTCTGTGGCGGACTATGACAATTACAATCTGCTGGAGGGGCTGGACGCCGGATCCTCCCAGGTGCAAATCTGAAACCTGAAAAACGCCGCCTCTGCCAGTTGGCAGAGGCGGCGTCTGTGTATATGGGAAAGCGCAGCAGCCTTACAGGAACTTCTGCATCCCGTCGGTAGCCAGGGAGAGGTCGGCGCTGATGGTGACGGTGAACTTGATGTTGTTCTTCTCGCCAAAGGCGTCCAGCCAGTTCAGGAAATTCTCGGTGTCCTTGTCCACTTCCCGGCCGATGGTCTTGCACAGGTTGTCGATGAACACATGGGAGATATCATAGTTGCCCGCATACAGGCCGCTGATGAAGCCCCGGAAGAGCTCGTAGCTGTCCAGATTGTACTCCTGGGCGTCGATCAGGCGGATGTGGTAGTGGATATCGTATGTCATGGTGCGGTTAGCCTCGATGCAAACCACGTTGCCGGGCTCGTCCTTCGCCGCGTTGTTGATCAGTTCAATGAGCTGCTTGGTCTTGCCGGAGCCCTTCACGCCCATAATCAGTCTGACCATAGTAATCACTCCTGTCAATTAAAGTCGCTGGGGGAAATTCGGTATGTTAAGCATACCACAAGATCGCGTGAAAAACAATGGAGAAATGAAGATTCAAACTTTGTTCATAATGGAGATTGACAGTGGGCGGCAGGACGGATACCGCCCAATCCGAGGCTGGTCATCCAGCTGCGCCCGCCGGTCCTCATAGCCCGGCTTGCCAAGCAGGGCGAACATATTCTTCTTGTAGGCCTCCACCCCCGGCTGATCGAAGGGGTTCACGTCCAGCAGATAGCCGGAGAGGCCGCAGGCGTACTCGAAAAAGTAGATCAGCTGCCCCAGGTCTGCCGGCGTCCTGCCGGAGGTCTCCACGATCAGGTTGGGCACGCCGCCCTCCGTGTGGGCCAGCAGGGTGCCCTCCATGGCCCGGTCCCGGATGAAGTCCAGGGACTTGCCCGCCAGGAAGTTCAGCCCGTCGCCGTCCGCCTCGTCCACCGGGACTGTCAGCTGTCGGTCGGAGGGACCCAGGCGCACCACGGTCTCAAACATCAGGCGCTTGCCCTCCTGGATGTACTGGCCCATGGAGTGGAGGTCCGCGGTGAACTCCACGCTGGCGGGGAAGAGGCCCTTGCCCTCCTTGCCCTCGCTCTCGCCGAAGAGCTGCTTCCACCACTCCGCCATGAACCGGAACGCCGGGTCATAGCAGGCCAAGAGCTCAATGGACCGGCCCGCCCGGTACAGCTCGTACCGGATGGCGGCGTACCGCCAGGCAGAGCACCGGAAGGAAGCTTCGGTGCAGGTCTCCATCATCTCCGCCGCTCCCTGCATCAGGGCGGTGATATCCACCCCGGCCACGGCGATGGGCAGCAGGCCCACGGCGGTCAACACGCTGTATCGGCCGCCCACGTCGTCGGGGACCACCAAGGTCTCCCACCCCTCGCTGTCTGCCAGGGACTTCAGGGCGCCCCGGGCCTTGTCCGTGGTGGCGTAGATCCGCTCCCGGGCACCCTCCCGGCCGTACTTCTTCTCCAAGGCCGCCCGGAAGAAGCGGAAGGCCACGGCGGGCTCCGTGGTGGTGCCCGACTTGGAGATCACGTTGACGGAGAAATCCACGTCCGCCACCAGGTCCAGCACCTCCCCCATGGCGTCGGAGGAGAGGCCGTTGCCCACAAAATAGATGTTGGGCGTATCCTTGCGCTTCAGGTTGTAATTGGGAGAGCGCAGGCAGTCGATGACACCCCGGGCGCCTAAGTACGAGCCGCCGATCCCGATGACCACCAGGGCCTGGGAGTTGGCCCGGATCCGGGACGCGGCCGCCTGGATGCGGGCGAACTCCTCCCGGTCATAGTCCCGGGGCAGATGGACCCAGCCGGTGAACTCTCCGCCGGCACCGCTGCCGCTCTGGAGCTTCTCATGGGCCCGCTTCAGCCGCGGCGCCAGGACCTCCTCATAGGGCAGGGGCAGAAAAGACTGTAATTGGAACGATTTGACATCCAGCATCATGACCGGCCTCTCTTTCGTAAAGCTGCGCGGGTTTGTTGCTTTATTATACCATGCCCCGAAACGGGACACAAGGGAAAGCGGTCGCAATCCGCCGGGATTTCAGGGGGTGCAGCGCCCCCCGCCGCCGTCAGCCGCAGAGGAAGGCCGTCCGCAGCATCTGGACCAGCATCTGGCCGAAGGTGACCCGTGGGATCTCCTCTCCTGCCAGGATGGGCAGCTCCGCCACGACCTCTTCCCCGGAGGTGATGGTGAGGGTCCCCAGTTGACTGCCCGCCGCCACCGGCGCCTCCACAGAGTCCGCCAGGGTGACCAGCTGCTGCAGGCTGCCCGCCTTGGCCTTTTCCAGCAGGAGGTGCGTGTTCTCCCCCAGCACCGGCTGCACTGTGGCCTGGGTCCCCAGGGACACGGGCACCGGCGGCAGGGCGGACTCCGGCACCACATTCTCCAGCGTGTAGGTGGAAAAGCCGTAGTTCAGCAGATTGGTGGCATCCTCAAACCGCTGGGTGGAGGTTGGTGCCTTCATGATGACGGCGATCAGTTCCATGCCGTCCCGCTCGGCCGTACCAGAGAGGCAGTACAGCGCACTGTCTGTTGAGCCGGTCTTCAGGCCGGTGGCTCCCTGGTAGAAGCGGATCAGGCGGTTGGTGTTCACCAGGGAGGAGGCCCCGTCCCGCAGGGAATCCATCCAGATGGTGGTGTACTGGCGGATGTCCGGGTGGTTTCGGATCAGTTCCCGGCTCATAAGGGCGATGTCGTATGCGGAGGTGACATGCCCCTCCGCCGGCAGGCCGGTGGCATTACAGAAGTGGGTATCGGCCATGCCCAACTCCGCGGCCCGCTGGTTCATTCGCTCCACAAAGGCCTCCTCGCTGCCGGCCACCGTCTCCGCCAGCGCCACGGCGCAGTCGTTGGCAGAGACAACGCACACCGCCTTCAGCATATCGCTGACCGTCATCTGCTCATTCTCCTTCAGCCAGATCTGGCTGCCGCCCATGGAGCAGGCGTGGGCCGACGCGGTGACCACGTCGTCATAGTGGAGCTGTCCGGCGTCGATGGCCTCCATGGTCAGCAGCAGCGTCATGACCTTGGTGACGCTGGCGGGCTCCAGCTTGGCATGTTCGTCCTTGGCGAAGAGGACGGTGCCCGTCTCCTTTTCCATCAGCAGAGCCGAGGGCGCGGATACTTCCAGCGCCTGGGCACTGCTCCCCAGCGCCAGCAGGGCGCACAGCAGCACGACGAGTTTTTTCATGGTGATCCCCCTTTGCTTCGATGGTAGAATCTATGTCCGCGAAAAGGCGTTCATGCCGGAGAAGATTTGGGGGTTGCAAAATATGAAGCGGTCTGGTATAATAACAACTCAGATGCGGCTGTAGTTCATCGGTAGAACGGCAGCTTCCCAAGCTGCATAGGTGGGTTCGACTCCCATCAGCCGCTCCAAAAGAAAATGCGACTTGTTTCGACAAGTCGCATTTTCTTTTGGGTTTCGCTCCCGTTGGTCGCTCCACCCTTCAGTGATTGAAATGCTCGGGCGAAGTGAATTCGCCCTGCGCCAAGGTTTTGCCTGTGGTAAAACGCTTGTACGGCGCAAAGGCGCTGCCGGCCAGAAGGCCGGTTAGATGCTTCTCAAGAAAAATTGCAAATTTGAATGCAAGAGAGTTCGACCGACCTGAGAGGATTTGGATTGTTACCCCTTGCCATGAAAGAGAGACATCTGCTAAAAGCAGATGTCTCTCTTTCGTTCCGCCAAGGGGTTTTCCTGCGGCGAAAACGCTTGCAGGACGCAAAAAAGGAAAGCCTTGAAACCTGACGGTTCCAAGGCTTTCTGTGGCGGAGAAGGAGGGATTCGAACCCTCGAGACCCTTTAGGGGCCTACATGATTTCCAATCATGCGCCCTCGACCAACTAGGCGACTTCTCCATAGCTGTTCTGGTTCTAATTTCTGTATACGAGGCGTCGCCAAATGCGACAGCGTTATTATTATACCAGAGCTTTTCCCAAAGTCAAGCCCCAAAAACGATTTTATCAAAAAAGGCGGAGAGCCGAGGCTCCCCGCCCTGCGCGTCAGCGCATTTCGGAAACGATGCTGTCCACGGCATGGTCCACGGCGACACCCAGCTTGTGGATACTCTTTCCCACCTGCGTTTTCATGGGATCCCTGCCGTAGGGCATCATCATTCCCACTGCCGCGCCGGCCATCAGTCCGGCGCCGATACCGACCCAAAATCCGGTACACATTCTCATCTTCAGTCACTCCTTTGCGGCCTGAGCGTAGTATAGCCGCTTTCCCGGAAAAAAAACGCGTTAGAGCGATTTGCCAGAAACCGGCAGATCCGTTATAATGATGATAACGACATCCAAATCTCAAAACGGCGGGCCCAGGCCCGGACGGAGGAAACCATGACCACCATCTATCTGATTCGCCACGCAGAGGCGGAGGGCAACCTGTACCGCATCGCCCAGGGACAGGCCAACAGCAGCATCACAGACCGGGGCGAGCGGCAGATCCAGGCGCTGGCGCGCCGATTCGCGGATATTCCCATCGACGCGGTCTACGCCAGCGACCTCTACCGCACCTGCGCCACCGCCAGCGCCATATACAAGCCCAAGGGCCTGCCCCTGCACCGGCGGCGGGACCTGCGGGAGATCTGCGTGGGCGTGTGGGAGGAGAAGACCTGGGGAGAGATCGCCCGGCAGGACCCGGCGCAGCTGGAAAACTTCAACCACCGGCTCCACCTGTGGCACGTAGAGGGCGCGGAGACGCCCCAGGCAGTCCAGACCCGGCTGCTGGCGGCCGTGCGGGACATTGCGGCGGCCAATGACGGAAAAACGGCGGCGGTGTTCTCTCATGGCTGCGCCATCCGCCTGCTGCTGGCGGCCCTGCAGGGCATCCCGCTGGAGGAGCTGGGGAAGACGCCCACCGGCAGCAACACCGCTGTCTCTCTGCTGCGGGCGGAGGGGGCGCGGATCCAGGTGGTCTGGCGGGACGATGCGAGCCATCTGACAGACCCGGCCTTCACCCAAGGATGCACCGTGAAGCAGCGGGCCAACGGACTGGAGCCCGGCCTCTATTTCCGCCCCCTGGCGCGGGAGCAGGCGGAGTTTCCGGCGGCGTGGGCGGGGACCTCCGGGGCACTGTCCGCCGGGGCGCCTGTACTGGCGGGGTATCTGGATGGAACGCCTGTGGGCGCGGTGGCCTTTGACGACGGCCGGGAATCGGAGCGGGGCTGCGGCTGGATCCCCCTGCTGGCAGTGGCAGAGCCCTGGCGGCGCCGGGGTTACGGCGTGCAGCTGATCGGCCAGGCAGTGATGCACTATCGCCCCATGGGCCGGGACCGCCTGCGGCTGCCCACGCCGGAGACGGAGGCTGCGGCGGGCTTTTACCGGGAGTTCGGCTTTTCTCCGGCGGCGGACGGGCCGGCGTGGGAAAAGTTCATCGGATATGACCCGGAGTTTCTGGGCACATAAATCCTCCATTCTAAACAGGCAGGGCCGGAGCGAATGCTCCG
>QWCE01008556.1_pt1 | contig 12358 bp, 10 predicted proteins | sample 1972531 | NCBI WGS metagenome assembly QWCE01 (sample SAMN09866716, study PRJNA288562) | Human gut metagenome isolate term4_stool, whole genome shotgun sequencing... | reverse complement strand
ATTACAATGGAAATTATAAAAAGATTTATATTTTATTTTTTAGCAATTGATTTTAGCTTAATGAGCATTTTCCATATATTTTTTTCAAAATATAAAAAATCTTATATTTTTATAATTTATACATTATCTGTTTTATTAGTTGGGATGCCATTGCTTAAATACACAAAGTATCTTTTGAATTACAAAATAATTTTTATAATTCTTTCCATAGCCTTACCAGTAATTTCAGTTTTTGTGGATTATAAATTCTCATCAAAACTTTTAAAGGAGGATGAGATAGTATGAAAGCAGTTTTATATAATGACTTTAAACTTGTAAGGAATATTGCCCTTCCAATGGTAATTGTTATTGGGGCAATTTTAGCTTTGAGTGTTGTGATTACAGGAGAAAAATCTGAGCAATTTTTTATACAATGGGCATTTATTATGATCTTTACCTTGAGAGCACAAGTTGCATTTGGAGATAATTTCAAAGATTTTCAAAAGTTCATGACTATGCCAGTATTTTTAAAAGATTATTCTCTTGCTAAGATTATAAAAAATTTAATAGTATTTATTCTTACTTCTATTGTATTCTTAATTGGATTAATTGCTAGTGCTGACGAAGACAAACTTATTTTAAATATGTATGTCAACATCCTAATAGGATTGGACTTTTTCGCCTTTAGCCTAAGTCATCTTATTTTTACAAAATACAAAAAGGGTTTAGTGTCATTACTATACGGCTTATTGATTGTTGGTTTCGGTATTGTTTTTGGCATGATTTACATGACCAATTATGACATTTTAATTAACTACAGACCAATTTTTATAGTGGGATCAATAATAATTTGCATCTTGTCCTTTAGCTTGGACTATAAATATTCAACAAAATACTTGAGAGAGAGGGGATAGGATGAAAATTCTTTTAAAAAATGATTTTAAAATTAGGAAAAAATTTATTATTGCCTATTTAATATTTATTGCAATGATTTTTGCCGTTAAGAGCCTAGGACTTTTTACAAAAGAATTTAGTTTCTTTGCAGAAAAACCCTTTGCCCTATTTTTTCTAGCAACTATCCTAGTCCACTTCGTCTTATACGTAATATCTAGTGAAGGCATGATTATTGACAAGAGCAAGCCCTATCTCTTATGTATTGGTGCATCAAGAGCTGACATAATAAATGTAAAGTTCTTGAAGGTATTAAGTATATTTATAATAGATTCACTTTTAATGACTTATATCTTACAAAATATTGAAATAAACGGTCTTGAATTTAAGATTGGACTTTTTATTTCAATTTATATGATGGCCTACTACCTTATAAGCATTCCAATCTATCTTCACTTTGAACAAAATAGTGGAGTGGCTACAATGTTTACATCAGCACCAGCTCTTCTACCTATCTTAGATAAGTTTGGAGCAAACCCAGCAGGATTTTTTGTAGGAATAATAAAAAAGACAAGTTCTCTAAAATTAACTTTATTCTTACTTGCCTTTGTAATAACAATTTATATTGTCTCAAGAATGATAGGAGAGAGAAAAGATTATTAATAGAAAAAGACTTTTGAAGCCCCACTTCAAGAGTCTTTTTTTGATTTAAAAATTATTTTAACAGAAATAAATTCATCATCTTCCTGCCATTTATCTCACAATGTGATAGAATTAAAAATGTATTTTAAATGAGGAGGAAAAAATGGAAACAAATTCAAGTTTTTTAGAAAAAACTTTTTCTCTCAATGAGAGGAAGACTAATGCCAAGACAGAATTTTTGGCAGGGCTTACAACTTTTATGACAATGTCATATATTCTTGTTGTAAATCCAAATATGTTATCTGAAACTGGAATGGACAAGGGTGGAGTTTTCACTGCGACCATACTTGCTTCAATCATTGCAATGATCTTTATGGGATTTTTTGCAAACTTGCCCTTTGCACTTTCAGCAGGAATGGGACTTAATGCTTTCTTCACTTACACAGTTGTCCTAAGCATGGGTCACGACTGGTCCTACGCCTTGACGGCAGTATTCTTGGAAGGTATTGTATTTATTGTGATGAGCTTCTTCAATATTCGTGAAGCTATATTTACTTCAATACCAATGTCACTTAAGAATGCAGTCTCTGTTGGTATAGGATTGTTTATCACCCTAGTTGGACTTATCTCAGCAGGAGTTATAGTTGATAACGACGCAACACTTATAGCTCTTGGAGATATTGCATCAAGACCATCTCTTGTTTTTATAGTATCACTTATGGTGATGGCACTTCTTACTGCAAAAAATGTAAAGGGAGCACTTTTATATGGAATTATAACCGGAACTGTACTTGCTCTTATCTTGGGAGTTAGTCACTTGCCTGGAGGAATGTTATTTTCACTTCCACCATCACTTAAGCCAGTTGCCTTTAAGCTTCACTGGGGAGACATCTTCACACTTGATATGTTCTCTGTAATGTTTACATTCTTATTCGTAGACTTATTCGACACAGTGGGAACTCTTACAGGAGTTGCAACTAAGGCAGACCTAATTGATGAAGATGGAAACCTACCAGGAGTTGGACGTGCACTTTTATCTGACGCCATTGGTACAGTTATTGGTGCCCTTTTAGGTACATCTACTGTTACAACTTTTGTTGAATCTGCATCAGGTGTTGCAGACGGAGGAAGAACTGGACTTACAACTTTATCTTGTGCCTTCTTCTTCTTTATATCCCTATTTTTATTCCCGATTTTTTCAATTGTGCCAGCACAAGCGACATCAGCTGCCCTTGTAATGGTAGGACTTTTTATGATTAGTCCAATTAATCAAATAAAATTAGATGACTATACAGAATCTGTCCCAGCCTTCTTGACAATGGTGACAATGCCCTTTGCTTATTCAATTGCAGAAGGTATTTCTGTGGGAATGATCTCTTATGTAATCTTAAAAGTGACAACAGGACGTGGAAAAGAAGTTTCACCTGTTATGTATTTATTGGCCCTTATCTTTACACTAAGATACCTAAGACCAATTTTACCTTTATAAGAAATAATAATTTTTTAGGACTTCAAAAATTTTTTGAGGTCCTATTTTTTATGAGTTAATAGTGAATTTGTAAGTGACACTTTTTTATGACTTGAGAATAAATTTGTAATTGGCAATTTTTTATGACTTTATAATAATTTTGTAAGTGATAAATTTTTATGAGCTTATAATAAATTCACGAGTGACAATTTTTTATAAACTTGTAATTATTTGTGAAGTCATAAATTTTTGTGAAGTGTTATTTTCTTGTAAGGTCAGAATTATTTATAAAGTCTCATTTATTGAATTGTTGGGGCCCCTTTAGTATAATTGTAAGTATATTAAGGGGGCGTTTTTATGAAAAAAATGTTTTTATACATAGTAATGGCTCTTACTCTTTTTATAAATGTTTTTGCTGCTGAAGACATCCAAGTTGTTCTAGAACAACCAGGTCTTTCACAGGCGAAGAGTGGAGACAGTCTAAAGTATAATTTAATTGTAAATTTGCCAAAAGACTATAAGGAGAAGTATTCATCTTTTTCTGTAACTCTTTTGTTTGACAAGGCACTTGATGTAAAGGGAACAAAATTAATTGATGAGAAGGAAGTGTCTGGCAAGCTTGACATTAGGGAAACTTCTATTAAGGGAAAGGACCAAAATATTGTCACTATCAATGCCAATGACCTTTCTGTAATCAAGGGAGACAGGTTAAATCTCGAAATCAACACTAGAGTGAAAAGTGATGTTGGTTCAAGTTCCAACTTAAAGAATTCCTTTGTCCTTTCTTATGTTGACAGGGAAGGGGACACTAAGAGTGACCAAAAAAATCTTGAATCATCAACAAAAACTCAAAATGGTGTTTTGACTATCAAGGACGTTTACGATGGATCAAGTGAGATTGAAGGAACAACAGAAAAAAATGCTGATTTGAGACTTGCCATTGATAAGAAACTTGTGGCAACTACAAAGGCCGATGCCAAGGGAAACTTTATCTTTGAAGGCCTAGACCTAAAAGAAGGATCATACCTAAGGATAGCTGCGACTACTAAAGACAAGGAAGCCAGCCTGGACTACATGGTAAAGGCCAAGGTGGAAGCTAAGAAGTCAGCAGAACTTGTAAATGAAAACAACGACGAGTTAGAAACTTACAGCACAATAAAAACTCTTGAGAAATTAACTGACTATGTGGACTTTGGAAAAAATCTTTCCACTGCCAAGGCAGGAATTCAAAATGAAAGAAGACTTCGTGCAGCAATTGCGTCAGCAGAATATATTGTTGTAAAAAGTGAAGTTTCAACTGATGAAATAAATAAGTCTCTTGAAGAACTTCAAAAGTCCATAGAGCTTGTTAGACTACCATACATGGCAGGCATATCTGAGGATAAATTCGCTCCTAATGAAAAAATAACTAGGGCAGAGGCTGCTTCAGTTTTAAAGAGATTAATTGACGACAAGGCCAAATCCAATGGAGAGACTAAATTTAGTGACCTTAAAGAAGGCCAATGGTTCTATGACAATATTGTCTTCATAGAAAAAGAGGGCCTAATCTCAGGTTACGAAGATGGAACTTTTAGACCAAAGGAGCCAATGACAAGGGCACAGTTTGCTAGCATGATGGCAAATTATTTAAAATTAAATGTGGGCAACAACCCAATTGATTTTAAAGATGTTAAAGAAAACTATTGGGCAAGTGATGCCATAAATATCCTTTCAAGTCATGGAATTATGGTTGGAAAATCAAAAAATGAATTCAAGCCAAATGACAAGATTACAAGGGCAGAAGCTGCCACAATCTTTAACAAGGTTTTAGATAGGAAGATCAACAAGTCTTTCTTAGATAAATATTCAAAGAACCCATTTAAGGACCTAAAGAGGAACCACTGGGCTTATTATCAAGTTATAGAAATTACAGCAAAGTAAATAGAAAAGTAAAATGAAAGGAAGAAATAATGTCAGATATTAAATTAAGATTTGCACCATCACCAACAGGTTACCTTCACATTGGAGGTTTGAGAACAGCTCTTTACAACTACCTATTTGCAAAGAAAAATGGCGGCAAATTTGTTTTGAGAATAGAAGATACAGATAGGACAAGATATGTTGAAGGTGCCATAGAAAACTTAATTGAATCCCTTGAATGGGCAGGCATCTCTCACGACGAAGGTGTTGTAGTTAAGGACGGCAAGCTAACAGAAGTTGGCGACTGTGGACCTTACATCCAATCAGAAAGACTAGACATCTACAAAAAATATGTTGATCAACTAATTGAAGAAGGACACGCTTACTACTGCTTCTGCTCCAAGGAAAGATTAGACAATCTTAGGGAAGAACAAAGAATTAAGGGTAAGGTGCCAAAGTATGATGGACTTTGCCGTGGAATTCCTCTAGAAGAAGCTAAGAAGAGAGTTGCAGCAGGAGAAGATTATGTTGTAAGACTTAAGCTTCCAAAGAACAAGGACATCACTTTTAACGATGCAGTTCGTGGAAAAGTTACAATAAACACTGATGAAATAGACGACCAAGTATTAATGAAGTCAGATGGTTTCCCAACTTACCACATGGCTGTAATTGTTGACGACCACCTAATGGGAATCACTCACATAGTTAGAGGAGAAGAATGGCTTCCATCAACTCCAAAACACGTTTACCTATATGAATGTCTTGGCTGGGATGCGCCAGAATTTGTTCACCTTCCAACAGTTTTAAATAAGGACAGGAAAAAACTTTCTAAGAGACAGGGAGATGTTTCTGTAGAAGACTTTAAGAAGAGGGGCTACCTTCCAGAAGGTATTGTAAATTATCTTGCGCTTGTTGGCTGGTCTCCAGAAGATGGCGAAGAAATTATGAATTTAGATGAATTAGTGGAAAAATTCTCCTTTGACAGGGTAGGAAAGTCTGGAGGAATCTTTGACACAGACAAGTTAAACTGGGTTAACTCTCACTACATGAAATCCTATGACCTAGAAAAACTTTCAGAACTTGCAATTCCATTTGTAACTGAATCAGGACTATTAAGTGAAGAAGAAATTAGGGATAACTTTGAATGGTACAAGATCTTAATAGACACAGTGAGAGAAGCTTGTGACAAGTTAGAAGATATTCCAGAACACATCAAATTCCTATTTGGAGATATTGAAATCACAGAAGATGCCGCAAAAGAAGAGCTTGCACAAGAACACGTGCCAGGACTTCTTGATTCCTTTATAAAAATTGTAAAATCCCACGATGAAATTGACATGGAAACTGCTAAGGGACTTATGAAGGAAGTGCAAAAGGATTCTGGAGTAAAGGGCAAGAAACTTTACATGCCAGTGAGGGCTGCAATATCTGGAAATGTTCACGGACCAGAAATGCAAAATGTTCTTTACCTTTTAGGAAAAGACAAACTTATTGAAAGAGCAGAAAAAATTAAAAATTCACTTTAATAAAAATAATGGGACTAGTCATAGAGATTAGTCCTTTTTATTTTAAACTTAATAACAAAATTTCTTAAGGAAATAATTTTTAATTTTTTTAATTGTAGATAATTTTTAACTCAATAAACTATAATATTATTATAAGTATTTTTTAGGTGGGGATATAGTTGACGAGAAATATAAAAAAATTTTTACAGGTAATCCTTTGGCAGTATCCTAAAAGATCTAATATAATTTATAGGATTTTAATTCATGCCTTTATAATATTTTTAAGCTTGTGTTGTGCTTATATTTTTATTGATAATATAAATATTACTTTTATTAAAGTTCTTCTTATTATCTATACCTATCTTAATTTTCTATCTTTTTTACCCAGCTTACTTATTGTTGGAAGTCTAGATGAGAAGAGTGGAAATTCTTTATTTATTGCCTTTATATTATTTTCTTATATACTGGCCTTTGTCAGCTTGTTTATTTTAATCTACTTAATAAAAAAGGATTTAGTTTAATTTAAAAATTAATAATCTTGCTTTAATTTATAATAAATAAGGTAAATAAAAAGAGGACTGATCTATTTTCAGTCCTCTTTTTTTATTAACTTGTTAAAAATTTGAAATTATTTTAAAATTCCAAATTCATAGTCTCTGTCCCTAAAGTACTTTATAACTTCTGAAAGGGAATCAGCTGTTAGCTGTTTGTTTCTTGCGTCGTGGGCAAGGACAACAGCAATCTTTGTATTCTTATTTTTGTTTAAGCTCCTGTCAAGATATTCGATTTGACCTGCAGTCGTTGTTGGTCTAACAGATTTTTTCTCTGCATCGCCAACTAGGCAGTTCCAGTCAATCCAATTTATGTCTCTTGATTCTAAGAAAGAGTTTGATGCAGGAGTATTCTTCCAAGACATCTCGCCACCTGGATATCTAAAGACCTTAGAATGAAAGGCATCGCCTAAGATATTTTGAAGTCTTTCGTTGGTCTTTTCTATTTCTCCATAAACTCTTTCTGGACTTACGACTCTTCCTGGATATAGGTAGTCGTAGTCGTGAGAGAAGGAGTGAGTTGCAATAGCATTGCCATTTGCAAGAATTTCTCTTACACGTCCTGCAGTCTTATCTCCAATTGATTTACCAACTAAGAAGAAGGTTGCACGAGCGCATCATAGGCATACTTATCAACCCTTTTTAAGTGGTTGGATCCCTTGACAATAAATTCATCCTCCATTTTACTGATTTTATCCAAGGCCACATTAGAAATATATTCTTTTTCATAAAATATTGGTCTTGGTCTGTCCTTATAAATTTCATTTGTGTAGTACCACATAAGGGCAGGTGAAACTTCTTTGTTTTTTGAATTTTTAATCCCAGAGAAAATTTTTGAGAAAATAAGTATAAGTATTAGTGCAAAAATCGAAATAGAAATAATTTGCCTAATTCTCTTTTTTCTCCTGGCCTTTTGTCGTCTTAATCTTTTTCTTCTTTCATAACTTGTTTGGGTCATAAAAAAACCTCCCATTGATAAATATACATCAGTGGGAGGTAAGAAGCAATTACAAAAGAATTACAATTACTTTATTGAGTTATAGATTAGGTATAGGATTTCTTCAAGGGTCATTTCCTTGTCTGAGTCTATGTCCCCATCAATATATCCAAAGCCTTTTGCGATAATATAATAAGATTCATAGTCGCCTAGGGATTTTTGATTTTTAAATAAATCTTCCTTAAAGATTCCCTTGGCCTTAGTAAATCTTTCAAGATTATTTTTTGTCACGAGGGTCTTAACCACATCTTTTTCAGGAATATTTTTATCCTTTAATTTTTCAAGGTCTAGGCCAAAAGAATCCATGTAGTAGGAGTTCATTCCACTTGACCCATTCAAGAGCTTGACAAAATCTTGGTAAGTTATTTTGTCCGAAAGATTTCTTCCGATTAAACCAATTTCCATATCTTTTAGTAAGAGGATAGCATCCTTATTCCTTGCCTTATCAAGGTCAGGATAGGAGATTTGTTCCTTGAAGTTAATAATTTCGCCATTATAGTCTCTTAAGATTTTATCTTGGCCAATGACTGGGTCAAAGTCTTTGATGTTTCCGTAGAAAAGTTTAGGTCCCTTGTCAGTGATTACATATTTTAAACCAAAGTTTTTAGAAGATAAGAAAATCTTGTTGGCTTCTTCTTGGGTCAAGTTATTGTCACTAGCTTTTGAAAAATCTACTTTCGTAAAAGTTCTTTCATAAGATGAAACTTTTTTATCTTGGTCTACAAAAATTTTAACACCTTCTTTTAGAACAGGGAGTTTATTTACATATCTTGGTATATTAACAGAAGTTCCCATCTTAGATGAGTCTATAGAAACTTTATCTAAGTTAAGCTCAGACTTATCTCCATACTTTTCTAGGAAGTCTAGGGCAAGTTTTTTTGCGTCTTCTTCTTTTACTTTATTATTGTAAACTTTTTTGTCAGTCCAAAGGTCTAGGGAAACAAGCTTTAAGTTCTTGGCATTAAGCGTGATATGACCATAATTTTTATCTTTTTCTAGATTAATATTGTAGTAATAATTTTCCTTGTCAGAGTTCAGGGAGATTGAATTAACTTGGTAACCATCGCCAGCAATTTCATAGGCTCTTTTTTTGGCCTGGGACTTTTTCTTTAAGTCCTTTAGACCATCAATCTTTTTAATTTCCACATCGGTTAGGCCTTCAGCATCGGCTGCTTTATCAATTTCATAGGGCATAAATCCCAAATTATTATTTTTTACAAGCTTTCCATCTTTTGCATCTATATCAAAAATTTCTGAATGGTAAACTTTAGACACAGACTTGCCATTATTAGAAATCTTGTAAGAGAGCCTAAGTGGAAATTTTTCTGCAAATATTTTTTCTGCATCCTCTTGACTTAACTTGACCTTGTCTGTAAAGTCCTTATCACTTAAGAAGGATGTGGCAGGTCCAAAGTCGGAGTTGATTCCCATATTTCTTATTTCCTTAGAAGTTAGGGAAATATTTACATAAAGTGAATCTGATGAAAGAGGTATTCCCTTAACGAGTCTCTCATAAAATAAACTTAATTCTTTTCCATCATCTAGGAGAGAGAAATCCTTTAATTTATATTTTTTGTCAAAGTCTGGAATAAGTTTTGCCAGCTTTTCTTCTACAATTTTTTGCGCCTGGTCTTTTGAAATTTTTTCAGAATTTTTATTGTCATATTGATCCTTGCTCCACTTTGAATAAGAGTAGAAGTCGCCATCGCTTGTGTAGGTAACTTGTAAGGATCCTAAGTTTTCGTCAGACCATTGGTAGGAGTCAAGACTTTTATTTTTTGCTTTTTTATTTAAATAAGCAGACCCTGTGTCAGAATTTATTGGGTCTTTAAGCAAATTAAAATCTTCATAGGCTTCTGTGATATTAAATTTTTCTTTTATCTCTTCAACTTTTTCCTTTTCTTTCTTTGTTATGTCAACAGACACTGCCTCATCTGTTGGATTGTAGTTGGTCTTTTCGACTGAAGCCACAACTGGTCCAACGAGTAGGGCTAGGGAAAGGGCATAAATTAATTTCTTTTTCATAATTATCTCCTTATTAAATCATTAAAGTATTTATGTAAAAAAAGAAGAGGCCTCTGCCTCTTCAAATTTAAGCTTTAGATTAAGCTTCCGCTTCTTCTTTCTTATCTTCATTAAGAGCAGCTACAAGCGTATTTGGATCTATACCGTGAACCATTGCTGCTTCTTCAAGAGTTTCCATTTGAGAAGATGGGCACATGATGCAACCCATTCCAAAACTCATTAGTGTACCAATTGATTCAGGTTTTTCTGAAAGAATTTGTCCGATTAACATATCTTTTTTAATTTCCATCTATTAACACCTCCCTAGTTTATATACCCAAAATTATTTATATTTAAAAGATGAGTACTTAACAAAATGATCTTTACTTTTTGCTCCCATGCTGATTTCAAATTCGTCTGTGGAGTCAAAGCCCTTTGATGTTAAAGTTTTTGCAACTTCAAATTCTTTTTCATAAGGGAAGACTTCAGACTTATCTCCTTGGTCAATTTTTATATAAGGAGTGTAAGTGAGTTTGCCGTTATACTTAGCAGAAGTTGGTAGAACTTCAACAATATTTTCTGACTTAACATAAGTTGACTCACTACTTAACTTACCTTCTTCAGCTGTTGCAAGTACTTCGTTTTTAATATTAGCAAGAAATTTGGAAATGTCAAGAAGAGGGTTCTTCAAGATGTCCAGTTCTTTTTCTTCGTAGTCAGTTGCATAGTCAACAATTTTTACATCTACTTGATTATTTACAAGGGAACGACCAGGTATTGCCTTTGAATCAATTAAAACAGAATTATTTTTTCCGTCAAAGTCAACATCAAAACCAATAGTCTTTCCAAGTTGTCTCAATTGGAAATAATTGTAACCGTCAATTGTGTAAACCTTAAAGGAATGTCTCACACCATCCACAAAAACCCTGTGGTTTGATTTTTTTACTTCGTTCTTACTGTCCTTTAGGGGAGCTAAATCTTCTTCAGTCTTCTTGTAGTCAGACTTGCTGTTAATCATAACAGCTTCTCTCTCGCTGTCGTAAGATACACTAAACTCAGCATCAAGTCCATCAAGAAGAGCTGCAATGTCTCTTAACTTGAAGTAGTTGTTGTCTTCGATGTTGTAACCCTTAACACCAGTGTCCTTTCCATCAACATAAACGCTTTGGCTAGAAACTTTTGCTCCAGCAAAAACATTTGTAATTAAAACAAGGGACGTAAGTCCAATAGAAATTATTTTTTTCATAACATGACCTCCTAGGTCTATTGTATTTTAAAAGATTGCCCTCGACAAGCCTAAATATTTAACCTATAATTTAATGAGGTGATTTTATGAGTAACTTACTTATGGGTTTTAATATTGTATCGCCCGTATTTATAGTTTTGCTACTGGGATACTTTGCAAAACAAAAAGGATACATAGACGACAACTTTGTAGACAGGGGAACCTGGCTTGTTTTTTATATGGCCTTGCCCTTTAAATTATTTTATGACATAAAGAATGCTAGGATTGAGTCCCTCCATCCAAAATATGTTGCCTACATACTCTTGGGGATAATATTTGTAATTTTTCTTGCTCTCGTAATTGGTAAGTCCTTTAGGATTAAAGACAGGAAAAAATTATCTGCCTTTATCCACTGTGCTTACAGGTCAAACTTTGTTTATGTTGGATTTCCAATTTTAGATATTATCTACAACGGAGCTCCATCAATGGAACACATGATAGTAATAATTGCTTTTGGACTAACTCTTTACAATATTTCTGCAATTGTCCTCTTGACCTACTATTCTGAGTCAGAAGACAAGTCAATTTCTATTTCCAATATACTTTTAAAGATTATTAGGAACCCAATGATTGCTGGAGTAGTCTTTGGTGCGATTTTTAATTTTTTACACATTCCAGTCTATCAAGGAATAGACAAGGCAATAGAAATGGTGGCGAAGATTTCAACACCAATGTCACTGATATTAATTGGTGCCAGCTTAAACTTTGAGTCATCAAAGAGTGACTTCAAGCTTATGTTTACATCAGCTTTTATAAAAACAGTTCTAGCTCCACTAATCCTAATACCTATTGGAGTTAAGCTTGGCTTTACTAATATGGAACTAGGCATTGCTTATATATTTTGGGCAACACCATGTGCAGCCAACTGTTTTATATTTACAAAGCAAATGAATTCTGATTATGAGTTTGCATCAAAGGTAATAACCTTGAGCTTTATTATGAGTATTATTACCTATCCTTTGGGCATATCCCTCATGAACTATTTTAATTTGTTGCACTAAGAATTTTTAAGTGCTATAATCAAGCTACAAAATATAAATAATACCTTATTGAGAGTGGTGGAGTGAATGGGCACTGTGAAACCCGGCAACCTAGTTGGTGCTAAATCCCACAGATTTTTATCTGGAAGATGAGGTT
>QWCE01005076.1_pt1 | contig 12361 bp, 12 predicted proteins | sample 1972531 | NCBI WGS metagenome assembly QWCE01 (sample SAMN09866716, study PRJNA288562) | Human gut metagenome isolate term4_stool, whole genome shotgun sequencing... | reverse complement strand
ATCGTTTAAGACTATTTTTTCACCGTATCTCTTATTTAGATTCTTTATTTCAATCATAAGCTCCTCCTGTTAAAAATGGATTCTCCAATAATAAAAAACAATACGCTTTCAATCGCCATAACAATACTTCCATATAGAAAATTAATTGAACTTACATTATTTATAAAGCTCATTCCTCCAGATGCGAATAGCATTGGATCAAAGTAGGTAAATGGATTTATTAATGCAAACTTTCCTAAAAAGCCTTTACTTGCAATAAATACACATGTAACTGCAAGTACAATGCTAATTACATTTGAACTCTTATATCCAGTTGAAGAAACCATAAATATAAAACTTGTCATTGTTAATGAAAACAAAAGGCTTGATAGGATTACTTTAGGAATCATACTAACTGCAGATACATTTGTTCCAATAAACATTTTGCTACCTTTAACAGATGAGTAATTTATAACAGGATATAGAGGCTCTCCAAAACCTCCTTTAACAAATCCCAATATGAAAAGCAACGCGTATATCAAAAGTATCATGATGAAACTTATAGTAATTGAAGTTATAAACTTTGAAATATATATCTTTCTTTTTGAAGCACCGGAAGTAAATAAAAGTGCAGGTTTATTTTTCTTAAAGTCATCACATATCCTTAAAGAGATTATTGAAGTGATAATTAATATAGAAAAGGCAATAAAGCCAATTCTATTTGCTTTAATAAACTCGCCTACAAAACCTCTTGACTCAAAATTGCCATAGTGCATATTGGTCAAGTATAGACCAAGAGGATCCTTTTGGGCGTATAGATTTGCCATTTCTCCATTGGTTCCAAACTCATCATCTGGTTTTATTTTGTTTTCTAAGAAGTATTTTATTCTATCGACATTATAATCTTCAAAGGCTTTGGTATTGCTGTCATCTCCAAGTTGAACGGTATCCCCTTCAGTATAGTATTCTAAATAATTTTCAAGGTATTTAGAAGGATTTTTATCTTTTTCCAAATAACTTTTCTTTAAGTTATTTAAAAGTTCTAAAGTCTTTTTTGGATTGTTTAGCATCTGATCTTCCGGAATATCTTTAAATTCTTCCATAATATACTCTTGTGAGTTTATTAAAAGTTCTAAATTTGTTAAGGATTTTTCCTTTAATTTATTAGCACTTTTAGAAAATGAAAATGAAATCATTACACATGAAAGAATTATAAATAGCCCTATAAATTTTAATATTTGACTTCTCTTGAGCTTTACGATTTCAAAAGACCTTAGTCCCTTAATATTTTCGGAAGGGAAGTAACGACTTCTATTAAACTTTGGTTCTCTGTTAAATCTAAATAGATAGTTTAAATAGAAGAAAAACATTGTTAACGCAACAAGAAGCACTATGTTTGTAATTCTTGAAAGTATTCTTATAGAGTCAAAGGAGAAGTAAAACTCTAAACTTAAAAATCTTCGATTCAAGAATATAATTAAAAATTCTATAAAAAATGTTATACAAAAGGAAAGGCCAAAGTTTAAAAACTTTCTTGCAAACTTATATATCAAATACATCACTAAAAAGCATAGGGTAGTTGTAAGTAGAAGCTGTAAAAAAATCAAAATATATGAGTTATGATATATTCCCCAATTGACATCTGGATTTGTCATGCTAAAGAAGTTTCCCTTTATTACGTTGTAGGTTAGAAGCTCTCTAAAACTTCCAAAGGGAGATTTTCTATAAATGGAGATAATGGCACATCCAAGAGCTGAAGAAAGAATCATAATCGATGGTATAAATACTACCATTAAACTCTCTTTCAAATTATCCTTAGGAAATTTATAAGATGCATCATCCACCTTAAAGTCAAGCTGTTTAAGTTCTGTTACAAAAATTGCAACGAAGAGTATTAAGAGCAAGAATAGGGGACTAAATATAAATTCCCAGGATCTTTCAAACAGACTTAGAAAAGTCTCTCTCGTTGGATGAATATCTATATTATGTTCTTTATGGTAGTTATATACATTCATAAAGTCTACTACTTCTCCATTTTCATCTGAAAAAGTTGCAATGGAATACTCTGAATCAAACTTTTTTAAAAGAGATTTTTCAATATCTTTAAGCTCTACAAATAGGGAGTAGGCCTTGTCCATTTCACCATAATAATTTTCTTCTTCATTTGCGAATAGATATCCATAGGCAATGTTTAGATGATCTAAAAACTCATCAGATTTTTTTGTATAATTACCTAATTCTTTTTTTAGTTCAGGATCTTTTGCCTCTTTGTATCTAATCTTGAAATCAAGAAAATTATAGGGTAATCTTTCAATGCTTTGTGCTAAAAATTTTTCTGATTTTATAGCATGTCCCTTTTGGTTTAACAAGTATCCCATGGATAAAATAGCAAAGAAGATACAGATGTATATCCAGATTTTATTTTTGTAAATTTTTTTAAGATTAAACATTATTCCTCCAAAGTTAATTAATACTTTACCTTAATTAATATTATACTACAAAATTCGATAGAATAATGAATTTAAATATTTTAAAATAAAAAAAGAAATGAAAAACTGCTACAAATCAATGTCTGTAGCAGTTCTATAAAAATTTTTATTTTAGAATTCGTCATAGAAGATTCTATCTTCTGGAACTTTCTTTTCGCCTAATGATTTAACAATACCTTCAATCATCTTAGGACTACCGCATAGATAAGCAGTGTAAGTTGTATCTTCATTTACATATTTATCTATGGAGTTGTTTACCCTTCCGGTGTCGCCTTCCCAGTTGTCTTCAGGAGTTGTCCTTGATAGGGTAGGCATAAATTTAAAGTCATATAAATCTTCTTCAAATTGTTTCATTTCATCTACTAAGAATAAATCTTCAGGTGTTCTTGCACCGAAGTAGAATCTTGCTTTCTTTTTAATGTCGTTGTCTCTCATGTGGTTTAGAATTGATCTTATAGGTGCAAATCCAGTACCGGCAGCGATAAGAAGAATTTCTTCACTGTCATCATCATGGTAGTAGAAGTCACCATAAGGTCCGTTAATTAGAACCTTGTCACCAACATTAAGAACTTTGTGAACATATGTTGAACAAATACCCATTGTATATCCAATTAAAAATTCTACGTGTTTTGTATCTTTTATTGAAGAGGCTATTGAGTATGCTCTAAATACTTCTTCGTCACATCCGTCAAAGTCATCTCCACCTGAATAGGCTTCTGTTTTTATTTGCATAAATTGACCTGGTTTAAAGTTTATTGTTTCGCCTTCTGGTAGTTCAAATCTAAGTTTGACAATCTTATCAGTCATAGGAATTTTTTCTACTAAGGTCATTTCGTATTCTTTTACATTAAACAATTCTTCAGGTATTTGAATATGCATATCGGATTTAACTTTAACTTGGCATGAAAGTCTAACGTTGTCACCTAACTCTTCTTGTGAAAGCCAAGGCTTTTCTGTTGCAAGCACAGGGCCTGCACCGTCCATTACTTTAACTTTACAATATCCACATGATCCCTTTCCACCACATGCTGATGGAATGAAAATCTTTTGGGAAACAAGAGAAGATAGAAGTGAATCTCCACCTTCAACAACATATTCTTTTTCGTCATTAATAGTGATTTTAACTTCACCGTAGTCTGCAATATATTTATCAGCCAGAGTAAGTAGTAACCCTATTATTCCCGAAATTGCAGTTACAACTAATGTTGAAATAATTATTTTATCCATACTATCACCTATGATATTGAAACTATTCCTGAGAAGCCAATAAATGCAAGAGCCATTATACCTGTAATGATAAGGGTAATAGGAGCTCCTCTAAGTCCTTCAGGAATTGAGTTTTCATTTACTCTTGTTCTAATACCTGCCATTGAAATTATTGCAAGTGCCCAACCAAGTCCAGAACCAAGTCCAAAGAATAGAGATTGTAGGAAGTTGTATTCTCTGATTACCATAAATAGAGAAACCCCAAGGATAGCACAGTTTACAGTTATAAGTGGTAGGAAAATTCCAAGGGCATAGTAAAGATTTTCAACGTATTTTTCAAGTATCATTTCAAGTAATTGAACAAAGGCTGCAATTACCATGATAAATACTATAAATCTCAAGTACTCTAAGCCAAAATATTCTAACAGTTGATAAACAAAATAGTTTAACACTGTGGTAACTGTCAATACAAATGTAACAGCCACTCCTAATCCTGTTGCTGTCTCAACTTCTTTACTTACTGCTATGAAAGAACACATTCCTAAGAAGTTTGAGAATATCATATTTGAAGTAAAGATTGAGGCAAAGAATATTACTAATGGATTAATGGTCATTATTTTTTCACCTCGTTTTTCTTGTTTACTAAGTTATAAACTATCCACATGATGATAGGTAGTACGAAGAATGCTCCCGGAGGCATTACCATAAGTGTCCATGGTACAAAGCCTTCTGGCATTATTCTAAAGCCAAATATTGAACCAAATCCAAGAAGTTCTCTAAAGATTGAAACAGCAAGCAGAACAAAAGTATATCCAATACCTGCTGCAAAACCGTCTACAAGAGACATTACTGGTGGATTTGAAATTGCGTAGGCTTCAGCTCTACCCATTATGATACAGTTTGTAATAATAAGTCCGACATATGGTCCAAGTGTCTTACTCATTGAAGGCATGTATGCCTTTAGGAATATGTCAACAATTATTACGAAGAATGAGATTATAAAAACTTGCACAACCATTCTAATATGTTTTGGTGTAATATCCTTCAATAGTGATATAAAGAAAGAGGATAGCGCTGTTGTAAATGTTAGAGCAAGTCCCATTATAAGTGAGTTTAAAGCTAAGTTTGTTACAGCTAAAGTAGAGCAAATACCGATTACTTGTATAAGAACAGGGTTATCGGTTATGATACCTGTTTTAAGTATCTTTTTATACTTTTTCATTAGTTAGCCCCTCCTTCTTTTTCAATAAATGTTTTTAAGTCGTCATTTATCATATCGGTGACAAAGGTTGAAGTTTGAGTAGCACCAGCAATGGCATCTATATTTCCACCGTTAGCAGGTTTGTTAATAACATATTTTCCATCAGTTGGAGTTGAAATGTCAATTCCTCTATATTGTTCCTTATATGGAGCTTCGGAGATTCTACCACCAAGTCCTGGAGTTTCGTCTTGTTTAATAAACTCAATACCAGTAGTTTCAGTAAAGTCTTTATTTACTCCAATATAACCTGTGATGGTACCCCAAAGACCAGGTCCTTCTATTGGAACTGCATAGGCTTCAACTTCGTCGCCCTTTTTATAAACATAATACTTAGTATCCTCATAGTCTTTTTCTTCAACATTTTCATTGAACACCTTATCAATCTCTTCAGGATTTTCTGAATCTACAGGAATATCAAAAACGTAGAGAATTTTGCTTTTTAATTCAATTTCCGAATTGAATTCTATTTTAGGAGTGGTCAACTTGTTTATAAATGCTAAGACAAAAACAAGTACCGCTGATAGAATTAGCATAAAGACAATAGGATAAGCTACAGATTTCTTTTTCATTAGTTTGTCTCCTTTGCTAATTTATTCTTTTTTGCTTTGTTTCTCTTTCTTACTACATAGTCCATGATAGGTGCAAAAATATTACCTATTAGAACAGCAAACATCATACCTTCTGAGAATAGGGCAAAACCTCTTATGATTACACAAACAATCCCTATAATAAATCCGTAAATAAACTTTGCAGGTTTTGTCTTAGGAGCAGATATTGGGTCTGTTGCCATGAACACAGCACCAAGTAAGAATCCTCCTGATAAAATTTGAAAAATAGGATTAGGTATGGATTCAATCTTCATAAAGTTAAAGATTAAAGTCATAACAGTAAGTCCAAGTGCAGATGATAACATTATTTCCCAAGAAGCTACTTTCTTATAGATTAAGTATGCGGCTCCTAAGAGTATTAAAAGTTTTGAAGTCTCACCAATAGCACCAGGAATTCTACCTAAAAATAGATCAAGGTAGTTTGTCATCTCTCCTGCATTTCTAAATGCAAGCATTGGAGTAGCGGTTGTAACTTGGTCTATTAGTGGATTAACCCACTTGTTAAGAGAACCAATTCCACCTACAACTGCTTCGTTCCAATTAATTGTAAGTGGTTGTGGGAAGTTAACGTAAACAAAAACTCTACCAACTAAAGCTGGATTGAATACGTTTTTACCAAACCCGCCAAATACCGCCTTACCAAAGAAAATTGCAAATGCAATTCCTACTGCAGACATCCAAAAAGGAATGGATACCGGCAATGTCATTGTATAGAGAACAGAGGATATGATTGCAGCTTCAGAGATTTTCTTTCTATTATAGATTTTGCTTTCACATAAAAATTCAACTAAGCAAGCTATAATTATATTGAAAACCGTTAAAGCAAGAACTCTCCAACCAAATAAATATATGGAAAATAATAATATTGGAAGAAGAGCAATTAAAACTGTTCTCATCATTTTTTGTTTCATAAAATATTTTTCGTATAATGAAACCATTAAATCACCCCCGTCATTTTAATTATAACACTTTTAGTGATTGAAATTCATATTAATTTGTTTTTATTACAAAAATAGTCGGATATTTATTTAAAACACATAAAAAATTTGGTGTATAATAATATTAATTGAGATAATGGAGGATTTTATGGGACATATTAAAGTGGAAATATTTATTCCCGAAGTATCGGTTTCAAATTTTATAAATAAGATTAATGATTTGGGAGTTCTTAAAGAAGATAACTATGATTATTGTTTTAGTGAAACCAAAGTAATTGGAAATTTTAGACCACTTGAAGGAGCAAACCCTACAATAGGAGAAGTGGATAAGAGAGAAGTTGTAAATGAAAGTAAGTTGGAGTTTCGAATAGACGAAAAGGATTTACAAAGAGTACATAGATGTATCTTAGAAAATCATCCCTATGAAGTTCCTGTTATAAATTACATTAATTTGTTGGAGGTTTAGAATGAATAGAAATGATTTACAAAATGATGAAAAATTTATAGCTTCGTTAAATGATTTTTTATTATATATTGAATCAATTTTTCACATAAAAACTAACGAGGGGCAGTATGTGTTTTTAAATTCTACTAAGATTGACCAAGATGGATCGGATTTTTTAAATTCAATTGGAGTTTTATGTGATGACTTTTACAAAGGATATGAATGTTATTTTAATGATAACTTTTTAGAAGAATTTCCAGAAGTGAAAGAAAATTTTCGAAAAATTAAGATTTATAAACTGCAAGATAAAAAGTTATTGTGGGAAAAAGAATTTAATGTAGACTATAGTGAGTATAAAGATAGTTTAGTATCAGAAGTATTAAAGGAATGTGAAAAGATTTTACATTCACAAGATATAAAAATGAAAGAGACTAAACTATTATTTACAATAGAAGATTTTGAAATAGATATAGATTTTGAAAATTTTTGTGATGAAAGTTCTTTTATAGAGGAATTTTCCGAACAACTAAAAAATATGGCTTTTAATTTTTATGAAGGTGATGAAAATAAAAAAATAAACTTTTTAACTTCTATTTATGACTACAGGAGATGTAGAGCGGGAATTTATAGAAATGGAGTAAAGAGATGGCTTACGTCGACAAAAGAGTTGCCATATTTTAAAGTTGAAAGTATTTTAAATGAGAATAACAATACAATAGTTTATATCTATACAAACCTTCATTACTCTCTAATAGAATCATTTGTAGATTTGCTTAAGGCAAATAAAATAAAACACCATGAAATTTTAAATAATCAAGATATAAAAATAGTGTTAAAAAATGAAAATGGAGAATTTAAACTTAATTGATTTAAATAAAAAGAGTCGAGGTTTTATAACCACGGCTCTTTAGTTTTATTCAGTTCTTATTGCGTCAATTGCAGAAATTTTTGTTGCTCTTATTGCAGGGAGAAGCCCTGATAAAAGTCCTATAACAGCAGAAAATATTGCTGAAACAAGCATTAGCCAAACAGGGATGTAGGAACTAAATCCACCGCCCATATCATCTCCAGTAAATAGATATTTGTTGAGGACATATGAAACCAAAAGGGATAACAAAACTCCGAGGACTCCTCCTATAAGGCCTACCAGTGTTGATTCTAATAAAAAGATATCTCTAATATTTTTTATTGAAGCTCCAACAACTTTCATAATTCCAATCTCTTTTGTTCTTTCATAAATTGACATTATCATAGTGTTTGCAATTCCAATGGCGGCAACTAATAACGCCACTGCACCGATAGCGCCAAAAACAAGTTGTATTGTTCTAACTTGCTGTTGCATACTCTCATTAAACTCAAGATTGGACTGTGTCATATATCCCATTTCAGTTAGCTCCTCTTGAAGTGGTTTAACATCTTCCAAAGTATTGGCTTTTAAAATAACATATGAATAGGGGATATCTCTTTCGGATATTTTTTTAGGAGAGTCTTCCGACATATTGAGTTCTCGTTCAGCCATATATAATTTTTTTGCTGTTTTATAATTCATCAGAATTTCTGGATCATACATATTTGCACCACTTGTTTTACCAACAGGTTTAAATTTAAAATCCATATATGTTTTTTTACCAGTTTCCATCTCTGATTGAAGATCTTTCCATCCGATTCTAATAATTGGTTTTTCTTTCATGATATCTATATTATCTATGGGTTCTCCAGTCTTATTGTTGTAGATGTGGATATTTGAAAAAACATATTCGTCATCAGAGTTTTGACTTATATTTTTACCCTCGTTAACGGTATATCCAAATTCTTCCATCTTATTAACATCAACACCTTTTATCATGGCATAAGCGTCATAATTTTTAATTAGAATGTTAGCAGAATTTATCTCAATTACTGGAAGAACGTCTTTTACACCATCCATAGCACCAAAAGATTTAACTTTTGCATCATTAAGTACTTTTGAATTTTTTTTATCGGTATCTGGACCATAGGGGTCGTTACTTCTAACTGTAATATTTGTAAGACCTCCCATGCTTTCAATCATTTCTTCGTTTGATTTTTGCATTCCAAGTCCGAAGCTTATCATCAAGATGATAAAAGATGTACCTATTAAAATGGAAAGTAAAGTCAAGATTGTTCTTAGTTTTCTCCTTGATAAATTTCTTAAGCTGAAAACTAAAAGATCATTTAATTTCATAGTTGTAAATCTGAACCTTTCTTTTTCTTATCTCTTTTTTTCTTAACAATAATTGTAGTTATAATTGCTATTATAAGCAGGCCTCCTAAAATAAATGGAAGTGCACCCATAGATCCAGTGCCTTGGTCCATTTCTTCATCGGGAACAGTTGTACCTTCATCCATTTGTTGGGCTTCTACAGAAAAGTCTTTTTCTTCTGTGTGGGTTTCTCCAGTAGAATCTTCATATGTTATAACAAGTTTGCCCTTCACTGTGCCAGATTCGGTTGGGATAATTGTTGAAGAGAAGTGGTCTGATGCACCAGGAGCAAAGTTACCTACAAAATAATTTCCTCCATTATCAAGTGAAAAACCATCACCTTGAACAGATATCATAAAGTTTGTTAAAGTGTCTTTTCCTGTGTTGAAAAAGTCCATATCAACTGTCGCAGGTTCTCCAGCCATACCTGGATTTGTAGTAATTTCTCCAAAGGACACCTTTGCCTGTTGAACAACTGGAATACCAATAATTTCGTTTGCAGTAAATTCGTTTCCGTTTTTATCTTCATATTCAAAGTTTGCAGTTATAACATAGTTTTGTGCTTGAGCATTTGGTACGACTGACATTTTAATTGACTTTGAAGCAGTCTTACCAGGAGCAATACTACTTATATAAAAAGTGTTTGAACTTCCAACAGGAATGAATACAGAACCACCAACATTTTGTCCATTTGTACCTGATCCGCCAGTTTCATTATTTAAAGAAATTTTTATATTTCTCACTGAGTAGGTTGCATTAGTATTATAAAAACTCATGTTCAAAGTGAACTCTTTACCAGCTTCTACCATTTTAGGTTGAAGAGAGTAGTTGTCTATTATAAGTTTAGGTTTGTTTTTAACTGAAGGATTTGAAGTTTCACCGCCTCCTTCAGAACCTATATTTGAATTTGAATTACTTGTGTCATTTGTTTTTGGGTTTTCTATTACCATATTATCTTCTCCATTTGTATTAGTATTTTGATTTGAATTGTCTTTTCCATTGTTTGTGTTGCATGTATCATTAGAATTTGTTTTGCCATCTGTGCCAGATTTTTCTTCTTTAAAATCTATTTCTTTAAAACCGAGCTCTGTTTTAAGTTCAAGATTGTCTTTGATTTTACTTCCAAAAACTTCTATCTTGTATGAATCTTTATCAAGCTTTTCCAAGGCTTTAAGATTAAACACTATAACGCCGTTTCCCTTGTCATCAGCTTTTTCAACTTTTGAACTTAAAACTTTGAAGTTGTCGTTTGGAACCATTGTAAATATATAAGTACTTAAAATATCGTAGTTTATGTTTTCTGGATAGATTAAAATTGAAAATTCTGTATCCTTTTCAATATTCTTTGGTTTTTTTTCATTCTCCTTAAATTCTTGCTCAATCTTATAGTCCTTGATTTTAATTTCATCAGCATCTTTTACGGCGCCATCTGCGGCAAAAGATAGACTTGACATAGCTAAAATGCTTATAAGAAGCAAGATAGACAACAATTTTTCTCTCATACAGTCCTCCTAAATCTCTCTAATAATTTTTCCATCTTTCATTTCTATTACCTTGTCTGCATATGAAGTAAGTTCTTCATTATGAGTTACTATTATCATGGTCTGTTTATTTTTATGAATCATATCTGTGATTAAATCCATTATGTCCTTTGATGTATTTGTGTCCAAGTTTCCAGTAGGTTCGTCTGCAAAGATTATTTTAGGATTATTTGCAAATGCCCTTGCTATTGAAACCCTTTGTTGTTGCCCACCAGAAAGTTCTTTAGGTTTGTGATAGACTCTGTCTTCAAGACCAACCTTCTTCAAAATATCAAAAGCAATTTTTTCTCTTTCTTCTTTTGAAACGCCTTTGAAGGCAAGACCAAGACTAACATTTTCTAAAGCAGAAAGGATTGGTAGAAGATTATAAGATTGAAATACAAAACCTAAGTTTAGCTGTCTGAATATGGTTAAATCCTTTTCACTAAACTTTGTAATGTCGTGGCCACCAATTAAAATTTCACCCTTATCAACTTTTTCAAGTCCCGCAATTGAGTTTAGTAGGGTGGACTTACCAGACCCAGACTTACCAAGAATACATAGTATCTGTCCTTCGTCTAAGGTAAGTGACAATCCATTTATAGCTTTGACCACCGTATCGCCCATGTGGTAGTATTTATAAATATTTTTTATTTCTATAAGGTTTTCCAATTTTTCACATCCTTACTTTACTGTATAAAACAATTTTATCATATAATTGATTTAAAAAATATTACAAAAATCTTACATTTTTTTTCGAAATTTTATTTTTGTGTTTTATGAGTGGGTATGAAATAATATATAGTAAATGAAAAGGAGCTTCGATATGGAAAAAGTAATACTTTATACAAGACAACATGAAAACTCTTTTTATGAATTAGAAAACAAAGGGGTTATAACAAATAAAGAAATATATGTAAAACTACACATGGGAGACATTGCTCCATTTTTTATGGAGCGTTATAGAATTTTTGTTAAGATGGCACAGGAGATAGTCCCACGTCCAAAGGGAATAGAATATCCAATATGGTGTTCTATAAGTAAGAGAAACTGCTTAAAGCCTGTGGAAAAGGAACTGGTATATGAAATAGAAGTGCCTAAGGATGAAATAATTTATTTTGATGGTTGTAAATGGGATTACGTTTTAAATAATCTCTACATACCAAAAGACGAAGCGGATGCAAATGAATATAAAAGAGAGATTGAAAAGCTTGGCGTCAAAGATGAATTTAATTTTATTGACGGAAAGTACAAGGGAATGTATCCTGAAATAGAAAAAAAGATTAGGGACTCTTGGGTTAGAATATTTGATATAAATAATTGGTCTGACTTTATTGTTCAAGCGAATATTTGGCAAATAAAAAAAGAGTGGGTACTTCGAATTATAAAACCAGGAGAAAGCATATAGGGGTGATTAATTGTTTAAAGAATTTAAGTGGTTCATTAAATCATATAAGAAAAATCTTATTATAGGAGTTATATTTCTTTTATTAAGCGATATTGTAGGAATTTTTCCTCCCTATCTAATAGGAGATTTGACAGATAAGGTTTTTGAAAATTCAATAGATTTGGATAGTTTTATAAAACTTATAGCTATCCTTATTGGAGTAATAATAATAAAGTATTTTTTTGCAATGGGCTGGTCTTTTTTTATTCACAGAGGCGGAAATGAAATTGAACTTCGACTAAGAAGT
>QWCE01006386.1_pt1 | contig 12363 bp, 9 predicted proteins | sample 1972531 | NCBI WGS metagenome assembly QWCE01 (sample SAMN09866716, study PRJNA288562) | Human gut metagenome isolate term4_stool, whole genome shotgun sequencing... | reverse complement strand
AGCAGTTTTGGCTCTATCGCGAAAGAACAAAACACGTTTCGCGGGTATAGATGCGCTTGCAAGCAAAGAAAGCGACCGCATTAAGGGAATTGAGGAAATAATTTCAGCTGTGGGCGGAAAATTCGTCTATGAGGATGGAGATATAGTTATTGAGGGTGGTCTGGAAGAAAAAGAAGATGGAGAATTCATTTACATCATGACTCAGGATCACAGGATGGTAATGATGGCAGCCTTGGTTTCTTTAATTTCTAAAAGTCCTGTTATCGTTGATGGTTGGAAGTCTGTTTCGAAATCATATCCGTCTTTCTTTAAGGACCTTAAACTTGCGGGCATGAATGACAAGGTTGGTTTAGCGTAGTGTTCAGGTGTGAATGGGTGAACGATAAGGGTGTACTGCAGTGGCATTCCGAAGTGAACGATAAAGTTGGATTGGCATAGCGGTTTTGAGTGAACGACCAGCTCGTGTGGCATACGTGTGGCATAGCAATTTTAGAATGAAAGGATTTTAAGTGGCATCTTCAATAGGTAAAAATATAAAGATTTCAATATTTGGAGAGTCTCATGGGGCAGCTATAGGTGTTGTGATTGAAGGTATTCCATCTGGTGCAGAAATCGACTTGATTGAGCTTAAGAGGCTGATGATGGAACGTATGGGTATGGATATGCCAGGCACAACGGCTAGGAAAGAGCAGTGGGGAGAATATGCGGATATAGTCGGGGGTGGACATCTTTCGGGACGCCTTACAGCGCCTCTTGCTGTCGCAGGAGGCATATGCCTTCAGCTCCTTGAAAAGGAAGGCATCGAGCTCAGTGCCGGGCTTAGGTCGCTCGGGCGGCATGAGCTCAGCTGTAAGGCGTCCGAAGCCTTCGGCAGCCCGGAATTTTGTTCTGAGATTTCTAAGCTTGTAGAGGATGCCAAGAAAGAAGGCGACTCACTAGGTGGAATCGTTTGGGTTAGAGCAAATGGTCTGCCTGCAGGCATTGGAGAACCAATTTTCGACAAGGTTGAGAGCAGACTGGGACAGATGATTTTTTCGATTCCGGCAGTCAAAGGACTTGAATTTGGAAGCGGATTTGACGGTGCCCGTATGAAGGGCAGCGAGAATAATGACGAGTTTTGCTTTGCAGATGACGAATTTTGCATGGCAGACGAAAGCTCGACCGACAGTCAACCTGCAAATTTGAATGATGATGAACGCGGAGATGCTGAATTTTGCTGTAGAAATTATAAAACTAAAATTCTGAACGGTGTAAAGATGATGTCGAATAACTGTGGAGGCCTTCTCGGAGGAATAACCACCGGAACCGATTTATGCTTTAAAGTAGCAGTCAAACCTACCCCATCTATTTCAAAATCTCAGAAAACCGTCAACCTGAAAACGAAGGTTATACGTGCGGCTACAGCACTTGTTTTATACGATTTATTCATTGATTATAAGGAGAACCATAATGGCTGATATCAGAGAGTGCAGAAGAAAGATTGATAAGATAGATAGTGAAATTTCAAGACTTCTAGATGCGAGGCGAGATATTCTCGAGGATGTTGCACACTACAAAAAGAAAAATAATATACCCGTGTTTGATGAAAATCGAGAACAGGAAATTTTTAATAAGATCAACATCAATGACGGCATGGTCTTCAGAGCTATACTTGATGCATCCAAGGAGTTTCAGGAAGCAATTATCAAGGCTGGCACTTTTGGCCTTATAAGTGAGAAGCCGATAAGGAGCTTATCTCCACTCGTGCACAGCTTTTGGGGAGACTATGAATATAAATTATGTCCGACCAAGAGAGAAAAACTTGGAGAGATTCTCAAAGATCTAAGTTATGACGGCTTTAACGTAACAATGCCATACAAGGAGCTTGTTTTTTCAATGTGCCAACAGCACTCGCCAGAATGTTTTGCACTAGGAAATGTCAATACCATCAAACGTGAACTTGACGGCACACTAACGGGATATAACACGGATTATTTCGGATTCAAATACATTTTGGAAAAGAACAAAATTGACGTCCTCGGAAAGAAGGTTGTTATTTTGGGAACAGGCGGTGCTGCAAAGACTTGCGAGGCTGTATGCAAGGATATGGGGGCTGCAAATATATATCTTGTTTCAAGGACGGGACCTATCAACTACGAGAATCCTGACGACTACAGGGATGTTGAGGTCCTGGTAAACTGCACGCCTGTTGGAATGTATCCTTCAAATAAAGAGATGCCTATTGACATCAGCAACTTTGATAAACTTGAGGCAGTTGTAGACATTATATACAACCCATATAGAACCAAGTTGATTCTAGCCGCGGAGGAAAGAGGCTTAAAGACTGCTACAGGCCTAGAGATGCTAGTTGCACAGGCAGGAAAATCTGCTGAGATATTTTGTCGAGGCTCAATAGAGGATGGCGATATAGAGGATGTAATCGACAAGGTGCTCGGCAAAGTATTGAATCGCTGCCTTATAGGAATGCCAGGCGCTGGAAAGAGTTTCATGGGAAGAAGGATTGCGAATGTTCACCACCTTCCTTTTGTAGACACCGACGTAGTATTTGAACAGAGATTCGGGCAGTCTCCAGCTGAATATATTAACGAATTTGGTGAAGATCGATTCAGAATAATGGAGAGCAATATTTATGAGGAACTTGCCAAAGAATCGGGACAGGTAATTGCCTGTGGTGGCGGTGTCGTTGAGATGCCTGAAAATCTTGAATATCTACGCCAAAACGGTGTGGTAATCTGGGTTAAGAGAGATTTAGATAAACTTTCCAAAGATGGAAGACCAATTTCCGAAGAGAAGGGTATCGAGACCCTCTATAAAGAAAGAGCGGAACTGTATGAAGCTTGGTCTGATTTTGATATAAATAACAATGTGACATTTAAAAAGAGTCTTCTCGTGATTAACGGGCCTAATATGAACCTTCTTGGAACGAGAGAGCCGGAGATTTATGGAACCAAAACATATGATCAATTAGTATCTGAAATTCAATCAAAGGCGGAAGAAATGGACATAAGCATTGAGGTGTTCCAGAGCAATTATGAGGGTGAAATCATCGAAAAAATCCAAGAATCGAATCATTACTACGATGGAATAATAATCAATGGGGCAGGATATAGTTATACATCTGTTGCAATTCTCGATGCATTGAGAGCTTTAAGCATACCTGTAATTGAGGTTCATCTTTCTGATATAGAAAAACGCGAGGAGTATCGAAGAGACAGTCTTTTTGCTGAGGTGGCACAAAATAGCATAAGTGGTGAAGGCTTTGACGGCTATTTCAGGGCTATGGAGGAACTTAATGGATAGCACACTTCTGATTGCAATTGTAATCTTCGTAGCACTCCTTTTGACCGTCAACTATTTTGTGCTTAAAAATGCAATTTCAAAAAACTCAAATCAGGGGATGGACGAGGCGGAACTTGAGAAACTGAGGCTAAAGTTGTCGATTGACCTAAGAGAACAGATTGTCCCTGAACTTAGAGAAGAAATAAGGCGGGCGCAAACGGAAACTGGATCTATCGTGACAGACAGCATCAAAAACTATTCTCAAATGATGGGTGATTTCCAGACGAGGAACGCGAGGGCACAGGTTGCATCCATGGAAGTGCAAACGAAATCTCTTGAGTCTCAAGAACGGAGATTGTTGGAACTCAATCAGAGGCTTGAAATGGTATATCAAAATCTCGGCGAGATGCAAAATATGGCGCGAGGTATGGAGGATATAAGGAAGGTTCTTTCCAATGTGAAGACTCGCGGGATACTTGGAGAACTACAGCTAAAGATGATTCTCGATGAAATTCTAGCACCTAGCCAGTATGAGGAAAATGTCGCGACAAAAATAGGATCTGCGGACAGAGTAGAATTTGCCATTAGGCTTCCTGAGGGTGTCATGCTTCCGATAGACTCTAAATTCCCGGCTGACATGTATGGAAATCTTGTGGATGCGTACGATAGCGGCGACAAAACAACTGTAATCGATGCGGCGACAAAACTTAAGAATAGACTTAAAATCGAGGCCAAGACAATTTCTGAAAAATATATTGATCCGCCGAACACCACGGATTTTGCGGTCATGTTCCTGCCTTTTGAGGGGCTTTATGTTGAAGCGGTGAACCAAGGACTAATCGAAAGTTTTCAAAGAGATTATAAGGTGTGCATAGCAGGGCCTACAACTTTTATTGCCCTACTCAGCAGTTTGCAGATGGGATTTAAAACTTTGGCTATTCAAAATAAGTCAAACGAGGCGTGGGCAGTGCTTTCTGAGGTCAAGGAAGAGTTTCAGAAATTTGACACTACTCTTGCTAGGGTACAATCCTCCCTTTTAAAAACACAGGATGAACTTGAAAAACTCATAGGTGTGAGAACTCGAGTTATGATTAGAAAATTAGATAAAATTAGCAGTTTTGAAGAAGATTCAGAAACTTCTCAAATGAACTACCGAGGAGAAGATTTTTAATGAGTATATACGCTATTGGCGATTTACATCTTTCACTTGACCCGAGAATTGACAAACCTATGGATATCTTTGGGCCAAGTTGGCGTACCCATCATTTACAGGTACAGGAGAACTGGCTTGCCAAAATCAAAGAGGACGATACTGTCATCATAGTTGGTGATGTATCTTGGGGGCTACGACTTGATGAAGCAATGCTTGATCTTACATGGATTAGCAAACTGCCAGGATTTAAAGTTATTACTAAGGGAAACCATGATCTTTGGTGGACGTCTACAAATAGGCTAAATACATTATTTGATAATATATATTTTCTACAAAACAAAGGCATTTACCTAGAAAACGAAGATGTATTTGTCTGCGGAACGCGTGGGTGGATAACACCGGGAACAAGAGACTTCGATGCGCATGACGACAAAATATACAAAAGAGAGCTTATCAGACTCAAAATGTCGCTCGAGGATGTTGCAAGTCAAAAGAAACATAGGCCTGAAACTGAGAACGCGTCAATCATCGCCGCAATTCATTATCCGCCAGCTAGCAGCAAAGCTGGGTCGGGATTTACAGAAATGTTATCTGCGAATAATGTGGAAAAATGTGTATATGGCCACCTTCACGGCTTGAAGGATCAGAAGAATTGTATCAAAGGGATTATTAATAATGTTGAGTACAGATTAGTAGCCCTTGATTACATAAATGCGGATCCAATTAAAATAAGATAATAAGAATCTATTATGGGTATATAACTAGTAAGGTTAATAGTTTAAATCGATTCGATGGATAATTGGGATAGAGTGTTAATCGATTCTACGGATAAATGCGATTCGGAGGTTATAGATATGAAGAAAGCAATTTTGATAGTACTTGATAGCATGGGAGTTGGAGAATTGCCAGATGCAGCTAAATTTGGTGATACCGGAGCACATACATTTAACCATGCCGCTGCCGGGACACCTGGCTTTTTTGTTCCAAACCTTGAGGAACTTGGAATAGGAAATATCGATGGTGTAGTTACTGGAATGAAAGAGAAAGAACAGCCAGTTGGAGCATACGGTAAGTCCATGGAAAAATCCATAGGAAAGGACACTACTACGGGACATTGGGAACTAGCAGGAATTGAAACTAAAATTCCTTTTAAAACTTATCCGAATGGGTTCCCAAAGGAATTTATCGATGCATTCCAGGAGAGAATTGGTGTTGAAGTAATTGGAAATTATCCTGCGAGTGGTACAAAGATTATTGAAGATCTAGGTCCAGAGCATGAAAAAACAGGTAAACCAATAGTTTATACAAGTGCTGACAGCGTATTCCAAATAGCAGCAAATACCGATGTTATTCCGCTAGAGAGACTTTATGAAATTTGTGAGATTGCAAGGGAAATGCTTGTCGGTGACTGGGCATGCGGACGTGTAATCGCAAGGCCTTATATTATCGTAGATGGCAAAAGAAAGAGAACTTCAGATAGACACGATTATTCAGTAACACCGCCACAGGATACAGTCCTTGATCACATTAAGGAAGCAGGCAAACGGGTATATGCTGTTGGGAAAATAAAGGATATTTTTAACGGCAAGGGCATTACTGATTCCGTGCATACGAAAAATAATATGGATGGGGTGGACAAGACCATTGAAGCCATTAAGATGGACTTCGAAGGATTGATATTTACTAATTTGGTTGAATTTGACTCAGAATATGGACATAGGCGAAACCCTGAAGGCTATGGAAGAGCAATAATGGATTTTGACGAAAGAATTGGCGAAATCTGTATGGAGATGGGAGATGAAGATTTGCTCATTTTGACAGCAGACCACGGAAATGATCCTACTTTTAAGGGAACGGATCACACCAGAGAGTATATCCCGATTCTAGCATGGGGAAAATGGATTCAGCCAGGTAAAAATCTAGGCGTTAGAAAGACTTTCGCAGATATAGGTGCTACAGTCGCTGAATTCCTGGGGGCAAAACCAACTGAACTTGGCACTAGCTTCGTCGGTGAACTTCAGAAAACAAAATAGATTTAAGAATAGAAATCATAATAAATAAAAAGGACTTTGAACAAAACAATATTAAGCAAAACATATATGGGGAGATTAAATGGGCGATAAATTTGAAAATATTGATATGATCGAAATTATCACAAAGAAGAGGGATGGCGAAAAACTGACGAAAGAAGAAATAAAGTATTTTGTTGACGGTTATAGCGCAGGGGAGATACCGGATTATCAGGCATCTGCACTTCTTATGGCAATATACTTAAACAAAATGGATGAGGAAGAAACTGTGAATTTAACGCAGTCCATGAGATTTTCAGGAGATACTATCGATCTGGATTCAATTAAGGGGATAAAGGTTGACAAGCATTCTACTGGAGGCGTTGGAGATAAGGTTACACTCATTGTTGCACCAATAGCTGCGGCCTGTGGTGTGCCGATTGCTAAAATGAGCGGAAGGGGTCTTGGCTTTACAGGTGGAACTGTAGATAAAATGGAATCTATACCGGGATTCAAAACCACGCTTGAGCCTGAAGAATTCATAAAACAGGTTAACGAGATAGGCATTGCAGTAATTGGTCAATCTGGGCATCTGACACCTGCGGATAAGAAAATTTATGCACTCAGAGATGTGACTGCAACCATCGACAACCTCAGCCTCATATCGTCATCAATTATGAGCAAAAAACTTGCAGCGGGATCCGACAAAATACTTCTTGATGTCAAGTGCGGCGAGGGTGCATTCATGGAGGATGATGAAAAGGCAGCTGAACTGGCCACGATGATGTGCAAAATAGGAAAGGCCGCCGGTAAAGAAACTATGGCTGTAATTTCTGATATGAACCAGCCTTTGGGATGCGCAGTTGGAAACTCAATCGAAGTTATAGAAGCAATAGATACTCTCAAAGGAAGGGGACCTGAGGATATAACTGAGCTTACAGAAAAACTTGCAGGTATAATGATCTTCCTTGGTGGAAAAGCAAAAACCAAAGAAGAGGGATACGAACTTGCCAAGGAAGCCATTAAAAGTGGAACTGCATTAAACAAGATGAAAGAGTTTATGGAAAGGCAGGGTGCTGATGTCAATGTTATTGACGATTACTCTCTCTTCCCTCAGGCTGAATATAAGGTGGAAATAAAGACAGAAAAATCAGGATATATCAACGGGATAGATGCTAAATTAATTGGCACTGCATCTCAGCATACGGGCGCAGGCCGTGCAAAGAAGGAGGATGAAATTGACTACGCATCAGGAATCTACATCGAAAAAAAAGTCGGGCAAGAAGCTTCTGTGGGCGATACTCTGGCTACTATTTGTGGGAATAATAGAGAAAAAGTGGACAGAGCGGCTAGCGAAGCAAGAAAAGCCTTCAAAATTGGAGAAAACAGGCCTAAAGCTTTTAAGCTTATCAAAAAAATTATAGAAATCTGATTCCGTCAAGGCGTTTTCGGCATGATGTAAATTCGCTTGATATGTGTTTATGTAAATTTGAATAAATTTAAATAAAGTGTTATTTAAGCTATGAATATTTTGTATGTAAAGCCAGATGAGGTTGGTGAAAAGAAAATTCAGGTTACATCACCTGAAGATATTCGCCATCTATCCAAGGTGTTGAGAGTCAAGGTTGGAGATACAATTCCTGTATCAGACGGCTCAGAGTGGGAGTATGTTGGTAGAATTGAAGAAATCTCAGAAGATGGAATAATTCTTTCAATTGTGGACAAGCAAAAACATGGGCGAGAGCTTTCTTATTATGTTGAGCTATTTCAGGGTGTCCCCAAAAGCCCGAAGCTTGAGCTTATCGTGAGGAAATCTGTCGAACTCGGTGCTTCAGCAATAACGCCTGTCTATATGGATAGATGCGTAAATAAGCCTTCTGGCAGGGAGAATAAAAAGTTAGTTAGACTTCAAAAAATCGCAGATGAGGCAGTCAAGCAGTGCCTTTCACCACGGAAACCAATCGTAAACGAATATATGAATTTTAATGATGTTTTGAATGTTCTTTCAGATTTCGATTTGGTTGTTTTTCCATATGAGGACGAAGAAAATAGAACGCTTAAGGATTTGCTGACAAAAGATTTTTTGAGACCGAAAGCTAGACAGGCTTTCGATAAGGCAAACGAAATCGATACAACAAGTGAAGGCGAAGCGAAAAATCTAAAGGATTATATCCCTAGAATTGCAGTAATTATAGGACCTGAAGGGGGATTTAGCATAAAAGAGGTTGACAAACTCAAGTCCCTAGGCATTAGACCCGTTTCGCTTGGCAAAAGTATTTTGCGCACTGAAACTGCAGGACCTGCAACACTGGCGATGCTTATGTACGAATTTGAGTTATAGCGATAAAATATAGAAATAAAGTATAGAAATAAAATATAGCAAAAAATATATCAACTAATAATAGAATGGAGCAAACTATGAAGGTAGCCTTCCACACTCTAGGCTGCAAAGTTAATCAGTATGAAACCGAGGCAATGAAGGAGAGCTTCAGAGACCACGGTTATTTTGTTGTGGATGAAAACGATTTCGCAGATGTATATGTAATAAACACGTGCACTGTGACGAATTTGGCTGATAGGAAGTCGAGGCAATATATTCGAAGGGCGAAGAAGGTTAATCCCGATGGCTTGGTGGCGGTTACGGGCTGTTATGCACAGATTAAGCCAGATGAGGTCTCTTCAATTGAAGGCGTGGACATTGTCGTGGGCACAAATAAAAAACATGAGTTAATAGATTATGTAGAAAGTTTTTCCCGAGGGAATTCAAACTGCCATGTGCTCGATTATGACAAACTCAGAATATATCAAAGCGATGGAATTGTAACCTCGATGGACAGTAGGACCAGGGCATACATCAAAATACAAGAGGGTTGCAACAGGTTTTGCTCATACTGTATAATCCCATATGCCAGGGGACCTGTGAGAAGCAGACCGATTGAGGAGATAATTGAGGAAGCAAAACTTTTGATTGAACGCGGATTCAGAGAAATCGTTTTAACGGGCATCAATACGGCGTTATATGGGGAAGACTTAGGATATGATGGAATTGCTCCTCTGATTGAGAAGTTGAACGAGCTACCTGGTGATTTCAGAATTAGGCTATCCTCACTTGAGCCGACCGTCATCGACACAGGCTACGTCAAGAAGTTGTTCGAGTATCCGAAACTCTGTCACCACCTGCATCTCAGCATACAATCTGGATCCAACAAAATACTTAAAAGCATGAATCGACGCTACGATAGGGATGAGTATTTAGCCATAGTTGATACACTTCGAGCATTTGATCCTCTGTACGGTATTTCAACGGATATTATTTGCGGATTTCCGGGTGAAACGGATGAAGACTTTAGGGACAGCGTTGATATAGTTGAGAAGGTGAATTTTTGCAAGGTGCATGCATTCAGATATAGCCAAAGAACCGGCACAAAGGCTGCGGAGATGGAGAGCCAGGTCGATGGAAAAACGTCCGCTCAGCGAGCCGATGCAATCGCGAAAATTGCAGCGGAAGCAGAGAAGAGATTCTTTGAGAAAAACATTTGTACCGTAGCGAAGGTCTTGCTGGAGGAAGCAGACGGCGAAGACATTAGAGGATATTCAGATAATTATATTAGAGTCTACATAAATTTGGAAGATAGTGGTATAATGGACTCAATTCAAACTGAAAAAGTTATTGGAGAATTTGTCAATGTGAAGCTGACAGAAATATATAAAGATGGAATGAAAGGAGAACCGGTATGAGTGATTGTTTGTTTTGTAAGATTGCCGAGGGAGAGATTCCTTCAAACAAGGTGTATGAGGATGAACAGATTGTCTGCTTTCATGACATTGAGCCACAGGCTCCCGTTCATGTTCTCATAGTTCCAAAGAAACACATTAAGTCTCTTGACGAGCTAACATCTGATGACGCTGAGCTCATAAGTCACATAATGTTAAAAATCAAGGACATTGCTGCTGAAATTGGGCTTGAGGGTGGATACAGGACGGTAATAAACACAGGCGACGATGCATTCCAAACTGTGAAACATTTGCACTTCCATATATTAGGGAAGAGAAAGCTCACCTGGCCTCCAGGCTGATTTTATACCTGGCAAGGGCATATGATTTTTAAATTTCTTTTTAGACATAAAGTAATGCTAACATTAAGAAAAATAGCAAAATAATGCTCATATATGCTAGTTATATTGCAATAAACAGTCATTTGCAATACCAGAATCAAATTATTGTAAACATAAATAACAATATATAAAATGTGAATAACGAAGCTAAAAAGGGAAGTCTATGTAGACAGAACATATACTTCCTTTTTTTGTTTTAACTATTGCAGAACACTATCAAATCGCCTAATTCTATAGCCAGGATTCAAATTTACAATAATAAATTATGTGTAAAATATATCGAATTTCCAGAAACTAAATAATAAAAAATCAGCTATTATGTAAAAGATTTAGATAATCCCTATATATAAATATAACAAATCAATTTAGTTTTGTTAAAACTTAGATTTCCGTTTAAATTTAGCCATTTTTTATTATTTTTTACTAGCAGATTAGTTTATTTTGTGGTATTATATGACCACGTTATTATTAAAAATATTTATACTAAATACTTTGAGAGAGGATGTATACTATGAGTAAAAGCCAAAAAAATGATTATTTACTCTTATTCTTGTTAGTCAGTATGTTTTTTATAATAGGTTTAATTGCTTTTCCAGTTTCAGCAAGTGCGGAATCTGATGATACTCAATTGAACATAGAAACTTCTTTAGAAGATTCTCAGGTTCAAGCCAATGAACAGAAAAATGAACCTCTAGAGGAAGGAAAAACTCTTGATGTAGATGATCTCGCAAAATCACCAATAGCTCTTGGTGACGGAGCAGGAACTTCTAAAAAAACTGTTAGAGTCAAAAACTTTGATGAACTAAAAAAAGCTATCGCAGACGCAGGTAATGTACCAACGACTATAATAATTACAGAAAGTTTTACATTGACTGAAGCTTTAACAATTGGCGAAGGTCAAGATATTACCTTAACTGCAGATAACAAAAGAGTAGAAGATCCGTGGGAGAAGATTAAAGAACCAGCCGACTATAAGGACCAGGGCGAAACCAAACAAAGAGAAATTATTGAAGAGGGAAGAAAGCGTGGAGAAGATGCTTTAAGTAAAGCTGATCTTGACAAGAATCCACTTCCTAGTGAAAAAAATGGAGATATAATCATTAGGAGAGCGGATGGCTTTACCGATGATTCATTATTTAAGGTATATGGTAAACTTACGCTTGGTACTGATAGCACGGCAATTTATATTGATGGAAATAAAGATGGTGCGAAGACAGAATTATCTAGTCAAGGCTCTGTTATAGATGTGCACGGCGAATTAATTATGAAAAATGCCGTAATAATGAATTCATATAATAAAAATGGCTACACGGGACCTATTAAAGTCGGCAAGGGTGGCACATTTATAATGGAAGGTGGAAGGATTTCCGGTAACACTTCTTACGAGCAAATCGAACCAGTAACTTCTCGTCCATATGCAGCAGGTGCAGTCTATGTGAGTCCGGGTGGAACCTTCACCATGAAAAACGGTCTGATCGACAATAATAAAGGCGGTCTTACAGGTGGTATATTCGCGGGGGACCTATGGGGCTCTAAAGGAGAACCAGCTGTAGTAAACATTGATGGTGGAATTATTGCACGCAATAGTGCTGCAACTAGACTACAAATGGGCGGAGGACTGGCGGGTTTTCCAGCGTCAAAAATTACAATCAATGATGGCATAATTGCTGGGAACCATTCTGATGACGTAGGCGGAGGAATCGGTATATCTTCAGGATATGTGAGTAATCCTGTCAATATCTATAACAAAGAAAGTGCATACGTTCCGACAGACTACGATAAATTTATCAAAGAAAACAAGGCGGAA
>QWCE01005074.1_pt1 | contig 12365 bp, 9 predicted proteins | sample 1972531 | NCBI WGS metagenome assembly QWCE01 (sample SAMN09866716, study PRJNA288562) | Human gut metagenome isolate term4_stool, whole genome shotgun sequencing... | reverse complement strand
TACCATCGCCCCTCCCGCCTGTCAAGCGGATTTTTTATCTGCCGCCGGAAATTTTTCACGGGAGGATGTATGCTCCGGCGGTTTTCGGGCAAACTGAAGCTGTATCGCAGATACGGAAGGAGGTGCCTCGATGTCCGGCAAAAATCAGCAGAACCAGAATCAGCAGAAGCAGAACAAGCAGAATCAGAACCAGAATCAAAACCAGAATCAGAACCAGCAGGAGCAGCAGAACCAGAACCGGCGCTGACCGCCCGGTACACAGGACAAAGCATGGGGGAGGGTGTCCAAGGACACTCTCCCCCATGTGGTTTTACGGGCGCATGAAGCCGCAGCACCCCAGCTCCGGCAGTGTCAGCAGACCCAGCGACCGGTAGAACTCCTTGGTTTTCTCCGTGTCGTCCGTCAGCAGCTGCACCTGCCGCACCGATCGGAAGCGCTCCAGCGCCGCCTGCATCAGCGCCGTGCCGATTCCCCGCCGCTGGTGATCCGGCCGCACCAATAGGTCCTGTACCAGCACCACGGTACAGCCGTCACCCACAGCCCGCAGCAGCCCCACCAGCGTCCCGTTCTCACGGGCGGCCAGTGTCAGCAGCGACCCGGCAAAGCCTCGGCGCAGCGCCTCCGGCTGCTCCGTATAGGCCGTCCATCCGACGCTTCCATACAGAGCCAGCACCTCCGACTCCTGATACGTGGTATATTCCTCGATATGCATCCATCAGCAACTCCTTTATACAAATGTGAGCTGCTTACTTTCTCAATCTCATTCCTCGTCCCTCCGGTCAAGTGCCGTACTTGGCGGCGATATACTCCTCCAGGCACACACCCTGCTGATAGATCTCCGCAGCGGCCTCCTGTCCTACATAGCGGTAGTGCCACGGCTCATAGATGATGCCGGTGGTCTCCGTCTTGGCGGTGGGATAGCGCAGGATGAAGCCGTAGCGCCAGCTGTTGGTCATAAGCCACTTCTGCACCGCCGTCTGCTCCTGACTCTCGTCCAACAGCTGGTGGTCCAGATCCACGATGTCCACCGCCAGCCCCAGCTGATGCTCGCTGGTGCCGGGAACGGCCACCTGACGGCCCGCCTCCGTCTCGGCGTCGGCATCGCTGTACCCCTGATCCAACAGGGACTGCTTCATCTGGTCGAAGAGGGTCTGCTGCATGGCCTGCGTCCGGTAGGCAGAGCACACCACGGGATACAGCCCCTCCGCCCGGCAGGCGTCCATCATCTGCTGGAGGGCGTCGTAGCAGCGGCTGTCCACCGCCCAGCCGTTGGAGAGCTCCACCTCGTCCACGGTCCAGCCCTCCGGCAGGGGATTCCACCGGTTCACCAGCGTCAGATTCCACGGGATCTCCTGCTTCCCGTTGCTCTGCTGGTCGTCAGGCTTCTGGTTCTGCTCTCTATCCGAAGGCTCCGCCGGAGTGTTTGGGGAATCGGGCTTGTCCACATTCTCGCTGGGGGTGGGCTGCGCCGGTTCCTTATCCTTGCCGCAGCCCCGCAGCACCAGTATCAGCACCACAGCCAATACCGCCAGCACCAGCAGGCCCAGCAGCAGCTTCCGCCGACGCACCTGCGCCTGCCGCCGCCGATTCCGCTGCGCCCGCAGCTGACGGCGCTGCTCCGGGGTCTGATCGTAATATTCGCTCATGTGTCGGTCTCCCCTCTCAGGCCCGCAGGGTGGGTGGATACACGCCGCCGGCGTGGAGCTTCTGCAGCTCCGCCGCCACCGCCTGCCGGTCCTCGTGGTACGTCATGCCGAACCAGCGGTCTGCCGAGTGCAGCACGGATACCTCCAGCCGTCCCTGCTCCAACAGATCTCCCACCATGCCCGGCAGCAGGCACTCCGCCTTGATGCTGTCCCCGGCCTCGCAGCGCAGGAAGTGGTCGAAGTAGGCCTCCAGCTCCTGAAAGATGGAAGGCATGAAGCCCCAGAAGTTCATGGACACCACCGTGTCCGGCGCCAGCTCCCGGTGCTGGCCCTCCGCCACATCAGCGATGGAGCCGTCCGGAAACAGCTGGATCTTCAGCGTCTCATGGATGCCACGGAGCCAGCCGTCCTCCACCCGGCACACGCCACGGGACACGGTGCCGTTGGCGCTGACGGTATTTTTCAGCAGATACCCCACCATGGTGGCCCGTCCCTGCCGGGGCAGGCGCTGAAGCTCCTCATACATGGCCCGGTAGGCATCCACGCCGTAGTAGTCGTCGGCGTTGATGACGCAGAAGGGCTCGGAGAGATAGGGCCGGGCGCACAGCACCGCATGGGCGGTGCCGAAGGGCTTGGTGCGGCCCGCCGGAATGGTGTAGTAGTCCGGTATGCTGGTGAAGTCCTGCATGGCGTAGCAGACCTCCAGCGGCTCTCCTGTTTTTGTTATGAGTGTGCGGTCCCCCCACAGGCGATCCATCAGCTCCCGCATATCGGGCTTGATGATGAACACCACCTTGGTAAAGCCCGCCCGAACGGCATCGTAGATGGAATACTCCATCAGCATCTCCCCCTGGGGTCCTACGCCGTCCACCTGTTTATTTCCACCGTAGCGGGAACCCAGTCCCGCCGCCATAATGACCAGTGCTGCCTTCATGGTGATCCTCCTGAAATACGCCGCCTCCATTCCGCAGGGGCGGCGGCTTATTTTTCCGTAACGGCCCGTGGCCGCTTTGATGATTATACCACACTCCCGCCGCCGCTTCAACCGTTTCCGCCGGGAAATCCCCGGATAACAAAATCGTCACATCCGCCGTATTCGCCGCATTCGCCGTAAAGTTCACAAATCTGTAACCTTTTACACTGGATTTCCTGTCGCCGCCGCTTTATAATAGAGAGACTATGTGCCTTCGGCCGGTAGGCTATCCTGTCGTGCCTTGCTGATTTTCGGAAAGGAGTTTTTCCTCTATGTCCAGACATTATTCCTCCCGCTCCTACGGCGGCTACGGTTCCTCCCGCCGCCGCACCGGGGCGGATCGGTTCGGTATACTCACCTTCTTCCTGCTGCTGATCTCCAGCGGCTTTCTGGCGGCCCGGCTGCTGACCACCGGCGTGCTGACCCAGAAGCTGACGCTGCTCCTGCTGTCGGTGCTGGCGGGACTGAACGTTCTCTTCGCCGTGACCCAACTGCCCCGCTGGCGCAACAAGCTCTGGAAGCTTGTTCTGGGCCTGGTGGCGCTGGTACTGTCGGCGGGCATGATCTACGCCACCGTGGCCACCAACGCCGTGCTGGAGACTCTCTCCCGTGTGTCCAGCACCGGCAGCGTCAAGACCGTGGTGGTGCGGGTCCGGGAAAACGACTCCGCTCAGGAGATCGGTGATACCTTTGGCTATACCTACGGCTATCTGGCTCAGACGGATACCGACACCACCGATGCCCTTCTGACGCATCTGGAGGAGGGACTGGGGCAGGTCAAGACCAAGTCCTACGACACTCCCACGGCTCTGGCCGACGCTCTGTACAACCGGGAAGTAGACGCCGTCATCCTGGGCAAAGGCATGGTCTCCACCCTGAAGCAGACCGACGGTTACAAGGATTTTACGTCCCGCACCCGTGAGATCTATACATACGACGTGACACACGAGTCCGACGCCATCGCCCCGAATGCCAACATCTCCCGTCAGCCTTTCGTGGTCTATTGCAGCGGCACCGACGAGCGCATCTCCGATACCCTGCTCAACACCCGCAGCGATGCCAACATTCTGGCGGTGGTGAACCCCTCCACCCATAAAATCCTGCTGGTGAATATCCCCCGTGACTACTATCTGCCCCTGCCCTTCAACGGAGAGATGGATAAGCTGACCCATTTCAGCGTATATAGTGATAAGGGCATGGACGAGCCCATCGAGGCCCTGAACACCTTGCTGGGGGTGAAGGCCGACTACTACGCCCGTGTGAATTTCAGCGGCCTTATGGATATCGTGGACGCCCTGGGCGGCATCGACGTCACCTCCCCGGTGGACTTCACTACCGTCGCCATGGAGATGCCCAATGAAAACGGCGACGGTGGCTATCACGACGAGTCCTTCACCTTCACCGAGGGGGTCAATCACCTCAACGGCCGGGAGGCTCTGGCCTTCTCCCGTGAGCGCTCCGCCTTCGCTCAGGGCGACGTGCAGCGGGGCCGCAACCAGATGGCGGTGCTGCAGGCCATCATTGACAAGGCCACCTCCCCTGCCATTCTCTCCGGGTATCAGGATGTGCTGAAGGCCGTCTCCGACTCCGTGCTGACCAATATGCCCCAGCAGGATATCCTGAAGCTGGTGAAGCTGCAGCTGGAGGACAAGGTGGACTGGGACATCAGCACCTACACCCTCTCCGGCACCACGGATATGCAGGACTGCTTCACCACCGGCTTCCCCCTCAGCGTGCTGGTGCCGGATGAGAGCTCCGTTGCCACCGCCCGCCGGATGATCCGGGAGCTCATCAACGGCTGATTTCCCCCGTCTTTCCGGAAAATTTGATATTTCCCCGGTTTTTTCGCAAAAATCTCTGGTAATTCTACTATCTATCCTATATAATAGGGGATTGCGGCCGGTCATAAGACCATGCAGGCCGGCATCTCTGAAGTAAGGAGAAATATTATGACTTCCAAACGAATACACAGCGACGCCTCCGGCAGCCGCCGTATGGCGTGGATGGACTGGTTCGGCCTGATTGCGCTGGGACTGCTGATGGTGTGCAGTCTGGTGCTGCTGGGCCAGCTCCTGAATCTGGATATGCTGGACAACAAATATCTGCTGCTGCTGATGGCGGGCATCCTGATCCTCAATAGCGGCCACGCCGTGGTGCAGCTGCCCCGCCGCCCCTCCAAGGGTGGTCATGCCGCCAAGATCGGCTGCGGCGTGCTGGCTGTGATCCTGTCCGCCGGAATGATCTACGGCGCCGTGGCCGGCGGCAGTCTCAAAAGTGCCGTCACCCGTATCGTGGGCAAGATGGCGGAGAAGCAGACCATCGACATCATCGTCCTGAAGGACAACGAGGCCAGCTCCATCGAGGATGCCGTGGGCTATACCTTCGGCGTGCTGGAAAACGCCGATCAGGAGAACACCGCCGAGGTGCTCAAAACCCTGTCCGATCTGAATCCCACCTCCAAGGCCTACGCCTCTGTGCCCCAGCTGGCGGACGCTCTGTATGACGGCGAGGTGGACGCCATTATCCTTAACGACGGCTATCTGCCCATTCTGGAGCAGACTGAGGGCTATACGGATTTCGACAGCTACACCCGTATCCTCAAGCAGTTCGACTTCACCAAGGAGGTCGCCCCGGTGGTACCCAACGAGTCCATCACCGTGGAGCCCTTCGTGGTCTATTGCAGCGGCATCGATGCCCGGAACTCCGATGTCAACATCCAGAGCCTCAGTGACGTGAACATTTTGGCGGTGGTGAATCCCAAGTCCCGGCAGATCCTGCTGCTAAATACCCCTCGTGACTACTTCCTGCCCCTGAGCTTCAACGGCCAGCTGGATAAACTGACCCACGCCGGTATGTACGGCATCGACGAGTCCATGCGGGTGCTGGACGATCTCTACGGTGTGGAAACGCAGTACTACGCCCGTGTCAACTTCTACGGCCTGACCAAGATCGTGGACGCTTTGGGCGGCGTAGACGTCTACTCCGAGCAGACCTTCACCACCAAGGTCATGCAGATCCCCGATAAGAACGGCAATCTCTATGACGACTACTTCTCCTTCACCGAGGGGATGAACTACAACGTGGACGGGCAGGCGGCTCTGGCTTTCTGCCGGGAGCGCTACTCCTTCTCTGACGGTGACAACCAGCGTGGCCGCAACCAGATGGCCATGATCAAGGCCATCTTCAACAAGGCCACCTCTCCCGCCATCCTCTCCACCTACGGTGAGGTGCTGAATGCCGTGGCGGACACCATGATCACCAATATGCCCTATGAGGACATCAGCAGTCTGGTAAAAATGCAGCTGTCGGATATGTCCGGCTGGAACATCACCAGCTACTCCGTCACCGGCTACGGCGGCATGGAGGAGTGCTACTCCATGCCCGGTCAGGCCCTGTGGGTCATGTGGCCCGACTATGACACGGTGAACGTGGCCAAGGATCTCATTGCACAAGTCATGGCAGGTCAGACCCCCGTCGTCCCCGAAGATTAAGCGCTGCATCAGCGCAGCATTTGTGTGTTAGGAGTGTGGATCATGTCAAATCGTCAAAAGCTCATGGGGCATTTGTATGCCATCTTTACCACTCTGGTGTGGGGCAGCTGCTTCGTGCTCACCAAGGTCATGCTGACGGCCTATACCCCCACCCAGATCATCCCCCTACGGATGGGGCTGGCGTATCTGGCTCTGTGGGCGCTGCGACCCAAGACCATGAAGCTCCCGTGGAAGGATGAGCTGATGTTCATCCTCATCGGCATCACCGGCGGCAGCTTCTACTTCTTCCTACAGAATACCGCCTCGGCCCATACCTCCGCTGCCAACGTCAGTATTCTGGTATCCATGTCCCCTATCCTAACGGTGATTTTGGCGCAGCTGTTCTCCCGCAGGGGGGAGAAGCTGGGCAAGTGGGTCTACATCGGCGCCGTGGTAGCCATCGCCGGCGTGGTGATGGTGGTACTCAACGGCACTCTGTCCTTCCATCTAAGCCCCTTGGGCGACCTGCTGGCTCTGGCCGCCGCCCTCATGTGGGCGGTGTACTCCATCCTCGTCAAAAAGTATACCGAGCGCTACGACAACTTCCTTGTGACCCGGCGGGTGTTTCTGTGGGCCTTCCTGACCTCCCTGCCGCTGGTGCTGCTGACGGACGGCCTGCCCAGCCTGACGCCCCTGTTCACCCAGCCCAATATTCTGGTGAGCTGGCTGTTTCTGGGAGTGTTCGGCAACGCCGTGTGCTTCGCCATCTGGAACATCGCCTTCAAGAGGCTGGGCGTGGTCATCACCAACAACTACCTCTATGCCACTCCCTTCGTCACTGTGGTGGCGGGCTGGCTGCTGCTGGGGGAGAAAATTTCCCTCATGTGCATCATCGGTGCCGTCCTGATCACGCTGGGTGTCATCTTCGCCGGGAAGTCGGATTCCTGAGGATCTTCGCTGTTCACTTTTTCCTACATCGAGGGACGCCCGTCAGGGCGTCCCTCTTCAGTGTGCCAAAAAGGCCTCGCAGAGTTTGCCACCCGCAGGCGGCAAAGAAGTAAAATCATTTTCTCTTGCGACATGTGCGTGAGAGAAAATACTTCTCAGGCTGCAAGTGTGGAATTTGTGCGCCTATGGCACACAAATTATGCGCGCAGCAGACTGCAATCCTTTTGCCGAAAAACCCGAAGGGTTTTTCGACAGTCTCGAGAGGGACGCCCGTCAGGGCGTCCCTCTTTTCGTCTCCGCCGCATCCTTCACGCTTTCTGAACGGAGGACGCTATCCCCATCGCACAAAATCTCCAATGGACGCGCCGCACCTCCTGTGCATTTTGCCGTATTCCGCTGTAGGATGTAGGCGCCCCCGTCTTGACCGAAAGGAAAATTTCGGCTATAATAGACGGTACACCCGCTGCGGCGGGATATATGCGGTACGCCGCTAAACGGAAAGGAATCTCATCGAAAATGCAAAACGAGCGCAGTCTGCTGGCACAGTTTCTACGCTTCTCCTCGGCCACCGTGGCCTCCCTCATGGTCTTTTCTCTGTACTCCATTGTGGACGGCCTGTTCGTGGCCAAGGGCGTGGGGGACTACGCCATGGCGGCGGTGAATCTGGCCGTCCCCTTCACCAACGTCATGTTCTCCATCGCCGTCACCTTCGCCGTAGGCACCAGCACCATCCTCTCCATCTATCTGGGGCAGGGCAACCGGGAGCACGCCAACCGCCTGTTCTCCCAGAATCTGGTGCTGCTGGTGATCATCGGCCTGACCATCACCGCTCTGGTGCTGGTCTTTCTGGAGCCCTTTGCCCTGCTGCTGGGGGCGGAGGAGGAGACGCTGGGCTACACCATGTCGTATCTGCGGGGACTGGCCCCCTTTGCCACCTGCTTCATCGTGTCGTATAATCTGGAGATCCTGGTCAAGACCGACGGGCGGCCCATGCTGGCCATTCTCACGGTGTGCATCGGCTGCCTCACCAACTGCGTGCTGGACTATGTGGCCATCTTTGTGCTGAACTGGGGCGCATGGGGCGCCGCCTTCGCCACAGGCCTGAGCCAGCTGCTGACCTGCGCCATCTACGTCACCCACTTCTTCGGCAAGCACACCACCTTCCATCTGGTGCGCTTCCGGCCGGAGGGCTCCATTTACCGCCGCCTGATCCCCATCGGACTGGCGGACGGCGTTACGGAGCTGTGCAATGGTGTGATGATCTTCCTCTTCAACCATGTGATCCTCCGCTGCATCGGCACCGACGGGCTGGTGAGCTATACCATCATCGCCTACACCAATACGCTGGTGGTGAACATCATGCTGGGTGTGTCTCAGGGCTCCCAGCCGCTGGTGAGCTTCCAGTACGGCCGCAAGGACCCGGAGAAGTACCGCCGGCTGCTGCGGTACGGCCTGATCACCGTAGCCATCATGACGGCGGTCTGCTTTGCCGGTATTTTCCTGCTGGCCCCGCAGCTGGTACATATCTTCCTCGGCTCGGAGAAGCCTCTGCTGAACGCCGCCTCCACCGGGGCGCTGCGGCGATACGCTCTATCGTATCTGCTGGTGGGCTTCAACATCCTCATGGGCGGCTTCCTGACGGCGGTGGAGCGGCCCCGCTCCGCCCTGTGCATCTCCATGGGCCGGGGACTGGTGCTGCAGGCCGGGGCACTGCTCCTGCTGGCGGCGCTCTGGGGCGGCAGCAGCATCTGGTTCGCCCCCCTCTGCTCGGAGCTGCTGTGTTTTGCCATGGCATTGATCCTCATGCGCCGTTTCCGCCGGGACACGGCGGCATAAATGCAGCGGCAAAAACATTTGAAAAACTTCCCCCCATCTGATATAATCATCTTACAACGTGTGGCGTTTCTGCGTAAATCCGGTTGCAGAAGCGCCGCACGTTTTTTGCGGAATTCCATAGGCAAATCGTGCAGCAGAAATGCGTAAGTCCGGATTTCCGGGACTTACGCATTTTTATCACGCCGAAAGAGAGGACACATCTATGGAACACAACACACAATTTCTGGAGACCGAGCCCGTCGGGCGGCTCATGCACCGCTACGCCATCCCCTGCGTCATCTCCCTGCTGGTGGGGGCGCTCTACAACATCGTGGATCAGATCTTCATCGCCAACGCCAGCTATCTGGGTTCCTACGGAAATGCCGCTAATACGGTGGTCTTTCCCCTGACTGTGGTGGCGCTGGCCATCGCCGTCATGATCGGTGACGGCTGCTGCACCTTCGTCAGTATCTCGCTGGGCAAGGGCCAGCGAGAGGATGCCCGCCGAGCCCTGGGCAACGCCGTGGTGCTGGCGGCAGGCAGCGGTCTGGTGCTGACGGCGCTGTACCTGCTGCTTGCCGATCAAATCCTGGCCATGTTCGGCGGCACCGTCAATGCCGAGACCTTCCGCTATTCGCAGGAGTATTTCTTCTACATCTCGCTGGGCATCCCCTTCTATATGTTCGGGCAGGCCATGAACCCCGTCATCCGGGCCGGCGGCGCTCCCCGCTTCGCCATGATATCCACGCTGGCCGGAGCGGTGGTGAATATCCTTCTGGATCCCATCTTCATCTTCGTCTGCCGCTGGGGCATGATGGGGGCAGCGGTGGCCACCGTGATAGGACAGGTAATCACGGCAGGACTGGCCGTCTGGTATCTGCCCCGGATGAAGGTGATCCGCCCCGGCCGCCGGGATCTCCCGCTCCATGGCAAGCTCTGCTCCCGGATGCTGACACTGGGCATCACCAGCTTCCTCTCCCAGATCAGTCTGGTGGCCGCCATGGCCGCCATCAACAATATGCTGCGAAAGTACGGCGCTCTGGACCCGGTGTTCGGGCAGGCACAGTATGCCCAGATCCCCATGGCGGTGGTGGGCATCGTCATGAAGTTCTTCCAGATCGTCATCTCCATCGTGGTGGGCATGGCCGCCGGGTGCATCCCCATCGTGGGCTATAACATGGGGGCCGAAAAGCGCTTGCGGGTGCGCCAGCTGTTCACCCGCCTGCTCATCGCCGAGGCTGCCGTAGGCGCTGTGGCGCTGCTTTTGGCGGAGTGCTTCCCCCGATCCCTCATCGCCATCTTCGGCGCTGCCAACGAGAGCAGCTATTACACGGACTTCGCCTTGCGTGCCTTCCGCATCTACCTGTCCATGGTGGTGCTGGCCTGCGTCAACAAGGCCTGCTTCATCTTCCTGCAGGCAGTGGGCAAGGCGCTGGCCTCCACCCTCCTGTCCATGATCCGGGAGGTGGTGTTCGGCGTGGGCTTTGCCCTGCTGCTGCCGGTTTACTTCGGGCTGGACGGCGTTCTGTACTCCATGCCGGTGTCCGATGTGCTGACCTTCCTCATTGCCGCCGTCCTCATTCTGCGGACCTACCGCTGGCTGGGTCAGGACGTACCGAGCCAGCTCGAATAGCCGAGAGCCTCACTGCCAGCCTACTCAAATAAAGGAACAGGTGTTGTGACAAAGTCACAACACCTGTTCCCTCGGCGGCTCCTCTACTGCCTTGGCCCCATACGGGACCAGCAGACGGCGGATTTCCACCACGTTCTCCCGCTGATGCTTATCTGTCCAGCGCAGCAGCGCCCGTAGGGATGCCAGTCTCTCCCGACGTCCCGGCTCCCAGCCCAGCTTCCGCCGGGGCACGTCCAGCAGACAGATGACATCAGCACCGGCAAAGCCATACTATTACAGTGGAACAAACGGCGGTGGTATCGTTATCAAAAGAGACTTCGCCAGCGTGACGTGGCGGACTATTGAGCGATGGGAACAGGGAAGCGTGCAAATCTTCAAATCCACACGGGAGAGGTATTTCAAGCAGAGTCTTGAACGCCAAAAATTATTTCGGTAGAATGATTGTAGGATATTAGTAAGAGACGCTACCCATGATTGCTAAATCTATTACTGTTCTGCATACATATCCCAATAAAAACCGGAGTAGCGCAGCTTACGCTGCGCTACTCCGCACAATCAGACCTGCTTATCCGGGTATGCCGGGAAGTTACGTTGTTATCCGGTTTTTACACGATGAAATACAGCACCAGCGGGATACACAGCACGTACAGCACCGGGTGTACCTTCTTTGCATCGCCTGTCAGCACCTTGATCAGCACGTCCGTCAGCACGCCCAGGCAGATCGCCGCAGCAATGTCGCCGGTAAAGGTGCCGAACAGGATCATCACGAAGGGGCCGAAGCAACTCTTGAAGTCGGAGAAGTCCAGCTTCGTAAAGCCCGACAGCATGGAGAAGCCCACGAAGATCAGCGCCACGCCGGTCACGGCAGTGGGAATCATCAAAAACAGCGGGGACAGAAAAATGCACACCAGGAACAGCACTCCGCTGACAATCGCCGTCAGGCCCGTGCGGCCGCCAGCTTCCACGCCGATGGTGGATTCAATGAAGGTGGAGATGGTGGTGCATCCGGTGCCGGAGCCCACCACGGTACCAACAGCATCCACCAGGAAGGGCTTTTCGATCTGGGGGAAGTTGCCATTCTCATCCAGCATATTGGTCTGGGCGCCCACGGCGATCAGTGCGCCGAAGGTAGCAAAGAAGTCGCTGGTAAACAGGATGAAGATCCACACCAGTGCGCCGGGGATGTCAGCCAACACGGACTTGAAGTCGTAGCACAGCACCAGATTGCCGATTTCGCTCATATCCGGCAGGGACACCAGCGCAGCAGGCAGCGTAGACACACCCATAGGGATGCTGATGATGGTGCCGACAATGATGCCGATCAGAATAGCGCCGCGCACCTTGTAGGCCGTCAGCACGCCCATCACTGCCAGAGTAATCAAGGCCAGCAGCACCGCAGGCTGGGTAAAATCGCCCAAAGCCAAACCGCTGTCGCTGAAAGTGGCAAGGCCGGTGTTTTTAAAGCCCAGATAGGCAATAAAGAAGCCCACGGCGGTTGGTATGGCGATCTTCAGGTTTTTCGGCAGCAGATCCACCACCATTTTCCGCACACCCAGAACCGTCACCAGAATGAACAGGATACCGGAGCACAGCAGCAGTGCCATGGCCCAGCCGAAGGATACCGTGCCGCTGTTGACCAGCCCGCCAAGAATGAAGTTGCTGCCCATAGCGGTAGACAGTGCCAGCGGCAAATTGGCATACAGGCCCATAAACAGGGTAATGATACCGCTGACCAGCGCACACATCACCAGCAGCGCCGACTTGCTGATGACAATGCCGTTTATATCCGTGATGTAGGGATCGGGGCCAAAGCCACAGATAGCTGAAGGCTGCACTGCCAACACATAGGCCATGGTCATAAAGGTGGTAATACCTGCCAG
>QWCE01005071.1_pt1 | contig 12373 bp, 15 predicted proteins | sample 1972531 | NCBI WGS metagenome assembly QWCE01 (sample SAMN09866716, study PRJNA288562) | Human gut metagenome isolate term4_stool, whole genome shotgun sequencing... | reverse complement strand
CCCGTTTCGTTTCTGTTCCTCTTCCTCTTCCTTTTCTTTCCGGCTTTCTTTTTTTATCTCTGCCGCTTCCGCCCTCGTCACGATGCTTTTCCGCTTGCTGCTGAGGTGGTAATGTGTATCAAAAATATAATTTTCCAAATCCGGATTTTTCTCATGATAAATATGATAACAACTGATAATCTGTAAATCTCCATTCTGATAGACATAGAACTCCAGTTCGTTTTCCTCTCTGTCGATATTCAGAAATACCTTGTCATTTCCGGCAAAATGATCGAGATGCATTTTCCTCATATAGAACAGATCCCGTTCTTTAAAATTCTGTGCAGAATAATACCAGCCGACGATTTTTTCCGAATGATAATATTTCTTTATCTCATCATAGATGCCTGTCCACACATCATCTCCGAATAAGAGTGTATTGTCAAGCATATCCCGCACTTCCACGACCGAATGGATAAAGAGATAGACCTCTCCTCTTGAAAAACGGGCATTTCCAAGCAGTATGCCATAACGTATGTTTTTCTCGTTTTCCGGCAGAAGCTTCAGAAATTCGGTTACTTTATCTTCTATATAGATATGATATTTTCCTTCCCCATCTCCGATCTGATGTATATTTTTCGGTATTTTCACCGGTTCTTCCTCATTATTTTCACCATTATAAATTGTCTCTATCATAACATCCTCCATTTCATTCCTGATACTGCACTTAGTCTGAATGGAATTATTTTACACCATGGAATCGTTATAATTTGTCACATTATCTGATTGAATTTTATAACTTATCGACATTTATTTTGAATAAAGAATCTGCTTTCCGGCATATACTTCATAATAAACAAAGAAAGGATGCTGCAGTTTTGTCATAACTGTTACCAGATTAACATGAAAAATATTTTTTATTATGATGCTTTATCAGGGAAAAATGCTTTGAAATTCGGTCAGAGATTACAGGAGATGATGCCTGATAGAAAAGAAAACGAACTTGTTCTGCTGTGTATCGGGAGTGATCGCTCCACCGGTGACAGTCTCGGTCCGTTAGTCGGACATAAACTGTCAAAAGCACTTGCCGGGAAGCTTACGATCTATGGCACGTTAAAATCCCCCGTCCACGCGGTAAATCTCACTGACACACTGGAGCAGATTTACCGGGTTCACGATAATCCCTTCGTGATAGCTGTGGATGCCTCCCTCGGCACACACAACCACATTGGATATGTAACCTTATCCGATACCCCTTTAAAGCCGGGGCTGGGCGTAAAAAAAAGTCTCCCGGAAGCGGGAGACGTAAGTATTACCGGCATTGTGAATCTGTCAGGAATTATGGAAGGAATGTTGCTGCAGTCTACCAGACTCCATACGGTGATGTCGCTGGCAGATTTTATCAGCTCCGGCATCTTTATCGCTGTTCATTCCTGCATATCTTCTTCTATTACCTGTATTTCAAGATAATCAAAGTCAATATCATCAATAAAATTGTCTTTATTAAAACGTACTTTATCATGCTTTTTGAATTCGGCAATATTATTATCCAGCCAGATAGGCCGGCTCAGGTCGAATTCATTACATACCTCTTCAATTGCCGCAAAGATCTTTCGTGTACGGTTTAATTCTTTATCCTCATTGCATACCACCATATCTTTCCGCATATGCCCGGATTCCCATATTTTTGCCCAAAGTCGAAACACAATTCCTACCTCCGGTCTATATTCCCTGCCGCACGATATCTGCAAGCAGTTTTACGGAATTTTCAGCCGCCATAGCCTCAAATTCAGGATAATCCATAGTCGCACTGTCGTCTGCTTTATCCGATATTGCACGGATAATCAGGAACGGAACATGATTCAGATATGCTGCCTGTGCAATGGCTGCACCTTCCATCTCCGCACACAGACCTTCAAACTGGCTGGAAAGCCATTCTTTTTTCTTCTTGTCTGAGATAAACTGATCGCCGCTGACTACTCTTCCGGTAAACACCTGGATATCCGGGCAGACTTCTGCACAACATTTCTTTGCAAGTTCTATCAGCTTCTCATCTGCCTGAAAATCTGATACTTCCATCTGCGGAATTACACCCGGCGCATAGCCGAATCCCTGTGCATCCATGTCGTGCTGGATGGCATCGGTAGAAAGTACAATATCCCCGATGTTGATTTCATTCTTTAAAGAACCTGCAATTCCCGTATTGATAATGGCATCGGCATGGAAGGTATCGGCAAGAATCTGTGCACAGACAGCCGCATTTACTTTTCCGATGCCGGAACGTACTACGACAACATCGTTTCCATTCCATTTCCCTTCAAAGAAACTCATTCCTGCCTTGTCCGTTACAGATACATCCTCCATCTGTTCTTTTATTCTGTTTACTTCAATTTCCATTGCTCCAATAATTCCAAGCATTTCTTTCCCTCCATGTTACTCCGGATAGATCAGTCGTTCATCCGAAATGTGATCCAATACTTCAGTTAAATATTTCTTTGCAAGATAGTTTGCCATCGGCAGATTCATGTCGAGATAATTGCCGCAGTCCCTTGCGGATGCTCCCGGCACTTCATCCTTATAATCACGGATAAATTCAAACATTTCCCGGATAAGCGGCACGATATCCTTTGATTCATAATCTCCGGCAAGCAGCAGGTAGAAGCCGGTTCTGCAGCCCATCGGCCCGAAATAAACGCATTTTTCCTTATACTGCGGATGGTTTCTTAAAAATGTAGCCGCAAGATGCTCGATGGTATGCACTTCTGCCGTATTCATGACCGGCTCATAATTCGGTCTTGTCATTCTTAAGTCAAAGGTAGTAACCGTTTCCGCACCGATTTTATCCTTCCTGGACACATAGATTCCCGGAAGAAGCTTTAAATGATTGATTGTAAAACTTGCTATCTTTTCCATCTGGATGATTCCTCCTATAATGATTTTAATGCCTGTGCCAGCTGATCCGGACATGAAGTCGGTTTCATTCCGCAGCGGATTCCCTCTAATTTCTCTATGGCATCTTCCACCCTCATTCCTTTTACCAAAGCGCAGATTCCTTTCAGATTACCATTACATCCGCCGGTAAACTGGACACTCTCGATAATGCCGTCATTTACTTCTATATCGATTGCTGTTGAACATGTTCCTTTTGTCTTATATGTCATTTTTCTCTTCCTTTCTCTGTGCATTACTTCTTGTCACAATCCGTCATCTCTGTCCGGATATCTCCATGTATTATACTACATACAGGGGTATTTTGTCGAACTGTTTTTCTTGCCATTTTTATCATAATACAGTATAACAATTTATAAGAAAGGGGTTTTGTTTATGTTATATTTTAAGTATTCTATCGTTACTTTATTTTCACTCAGCCTGCTTTTTATCCTGACCGGATATCTGCGGCTTCTCAGATTTTATTATGCGGCTAAGAAAATGCAGGAAGTCCGGCACAAGCTGTTAAAACAGATCGTGCTTCGCTTCACCAACTGCTGCAGGCTGAATATCGCCATATGCAATACCGGTGTTTTTGTAAAAAAATATATTGCGGATTATTCTGTGGCAGGCTTTCATTATCACACCTTCCTGCTTCTGTCAAATCTTTTTACCGCACTCGGCATTGGTGTGAATTTCGCAGGTGTTTTTCTCTTTCAGGCTGATTTTTATCCCTATGTGATTTATTCGGTTCTGTACTGTATCCTGTATCTTTTTGTCTGTGGTTTATTCGATCTGTACAGCCTGTCCGACAAATGTGCCACACTGGTTACGGATTATCTCGACAATACACTCAGACACCGTCTGTCCATGGCAGAAAGCAGTGCATTACAGGCCGCACCTGCCGCTGAATCTCCAACACAAAATCCGGCAAAAGCTCCGGAAGTTTCTGACAAAAATACACAAAGCAGTAAAATTAATGATACTAACAGCGATGAAATTATTTTTTCAGTAATTAATGATTTCCTTATTTAATTTTTCTGTATAACGTGATATAATAGTTAGAAAGAGCCGCATTATTTATGCGGAGGAAATATTTTGTGAAGGAGAAAAGAATTATGGCAAAAGTAACATTTGACTATTCTAAAACAGCAGAGTTTATTTCAAAAGATGAAATAACTTCTATGAAAAAACTTGTATTAGATGCAAAAGAAACTCTTGTATCAAAAAACGGGGCAGGAAATGATTTCTTAGGATGGATTGATTTACCTGTAGATTACGATAAGGATGAATTTAACCGTATAAAATCAGCCGCAGAAAAAATCAAATCAGATTCCGATGTACTTTTAGTAATCGGTATCGGCGGTTCTTATCTCGGAGCAAGGGCAGCGATTGAATTCCTGCGCCACAATTTCTACAACATGGTGGACAAGAGTGTCAGAAAGACACCGGAAATCTATTTTGTTGGAAATAATATCAGCAGTACATATGTAAAACACCTGATGGACGTTATCGGTGACAGAGATTTCTCTATTAATATTATTTCAAAATCCGGTACAACCACAGAACCAGCCATTGCATTCCGCGTATTCAAGAAGATGCTGGAAGCAAAATACGGCAAGAAAGAAGCTGCAAAGAGAATCTATGCGACTACCGACAAGGCTAAGGGGGCATTGAAGAATCTTGCAACCGAAGAAGGTTATGAATCCTTCGTTGTTCCGGATGATATTGGTGGAAGGTTCTCCGTTCTTACAGCCGTCGGTCTTCTCCCTATCGCAGTCAGTGGTGCGGATCTGGACAAACTCATGGAAGGTGCTGCAAGTGGAAGAAAACATGCACTGGAAGCAGACTTTGAAGAGAATGACGCACTGTTATATGCTGCAATGAGAAATATCCTTTTAAGAAAGGGAAAAAATGTTGAAATCGTTGCAAATTACGAACCGAGTCTTCACTATGTATCAGAGTGGTGGAAACAGCTCTTCGGCGAAAGCGAAGGAAAAGATCAGAAGGGTATTTTCCCGGCTGCTGTTGACCTTACAACCGACCTTCACTCTATGGGACAGTTCATTCAGGACGGTGCCAGAATCATGTTTGAAACCGTTATCAATGTAGAAACTCCACAGTGTGAGATTACTATTGAAGAAGAACCTGTTGACCTCGACGGATTAAATTATCTTGCCGGCAAGACCATGGATTTCGTAAATAAAAGTGCCATGAACGGAACCATTCTCGCCCACACAGACGGAAATGTTCCAAACCTCATGGTAAAAGTTCCGGAACAGAACGAATTCTATCTTGGTGAATTATTCTACTTCTTTGAATTTGCCTGCGGTGTATCCGGCTACTTACTCGGTGTAAATCCGTTCAACCAGCCTGGTGTAGAAAGCTATAAGAGAAATATGTTTGCACTTCTCGGCAAACCGGGATATGAGAAAGAACGTGAAGAATTATTAAAGCGACTTGACTAAAAAAGGTCTGTTAATATTTGATAAAGGCTTAAAAAAGGAACATCCCCATAAGCGGTTATGGGGATGTTCCTTTTTTGTTATTTTATATTAATGAAAAAATTTCTGAATTGCCAGTGCCACACCATTTTCATCGCAGGATGCAGTCACATAATCGGCTGCCTCTTTCACTTCGCTGTGGGCATTTGCCATCGCAACACCCATTCCGGCATAGCGGACCATCGTAATATCGTTTCCGCCATCACCGCATGCCACGAGTTCTTCACGGTGCAGTCCGAGCTGTTTCAACAGATAATCCAGGGATTGTGCCTTATCAATGCCCAGAGGCACAACCTCTATGAAGAATGGTTCGGACTGGAATACATTCAGTCTTCCCGCAAAATGCTCTGCCATCTCCTTCACTGCTTTTTCCAGCAGTTCCGGTGCACCCGTTACCAGGAATTTATTTACCGGAAAGTCTACTTCCGCTTTGAGATTTTCCACTTTTCTGACCGGCATTTTTACAACTCTGGATTCTAACTGGACATACTGCTCCTCCGGATTCTCCGTAATGATTTCTCCATCATCATAAGTCAGTACGGCAGCCTCCGGAATATGGCTTTTTACATAGTCAAGAATTTCATCATTGTATTCGATTGGAACTGTTTTATTGTATACAACATGTCCGGATTTGAATTCCGTAATCTTTCCGCCGTTAAATGAAAGCACGAATCCGCCGTACACATCCATGCCAATTGCTTTCGCCACATGGCGGATTCCTTCGTGCGGTCTCCCGGATGCTATCATGACCGGCACAGATTCTTCCTGCAGCCTTCTCACTTCTTTTAATACTTCCGGTGTTACTTCTTTCTTTGTATTCAATAATGTTCCATCGATATCCAACGCTAATGCTTTATATTGACTCATATTTTCTCCACTTATAAACTACTCAATTACTCAATGACATGTAAGGTAAGTGTCTGTGTCTCAGAACGGTTTCCATCCGTATCACTTACACTGTATACAAGCTGGTATTCACCCACTCTATTTGTATTTACATTACCGATTCCGTTAATTACAATTCTGTTGGATACGCCTTCTTTGTCATCCAGTGTAGAATTTACCATATCAAGTGCTTCTACTGTTCCAAAAGAATCTCCTGCTTTGATGACATAATCCGTATATTTCAGCTCAATCTGCGGAACACCGGTAGTTTTTACCTTTTCCTGATCGATTTTAACCGGAGTTCCACTGCCGCCCGGCTGCGTCAGGTCAGGACCTGCCGTCGTTGTTTCCTGCGGAACGGTTTCTTTCTCGGTTGTTGTTTCCTGTGTCTGCACTTCTGAATCATCTTCCGTTACCGACACATTGATAAAACTCTTTGAGCCGGAATATTTAATCTTGGCACTCTTCTGTGCCACATTATTATGTGAATCTTTCGCCGCATATGTAACCTTGATGTATTCTCCATTATCAAGCACCAATACGTTTAATACGGTTACCGAATCTGTTACATCGCCATCTCTGTCATCATATGCCGTTACTCCTGCCAACAGCTCCGAGGTATCCATGTCATCACTGTATTCGCTGACCATTCCTGCCTCACCGAGTGTAATCTCCGGTGCTTTCCTGTCGGAAACCACAACACTGATCACACAGCCTGAAAATATAATAATTACGAGTACTATTAACAGAAAATAGATTTTTTTACTCTCCATAACCCATCCTTTCTCAACGGGATTTCTCCATTGTGTATCTTATCAAAAATTATTCATCCCCATAAGAACCATAGTTGCCATAATATTTGCCATAATACTTACCGTAATATTTTCCATAATACTTACCGTAATATTTTCCATAATAACCATTTCCGGCGATTGGTACTTTATTTAATACAGCACCTAATATCTTGCAGTCACATTTATCGAGCTGCTGCTTTGTATTCTGTGCCAGTTTTACACTGATTTCCGCATGGGAAATAACCATGACTGCACCGTCACACTGCTGTGCCACAATAACACCGTCGATAACACTTCCTACCGGAGGAGTATCAATGATAATATAATCATAATTCTGCTTCAAAAGGCTTAACAGCATTTTGAATTTATTCCCGCCAAGAAGTTCTGCAGGATTTGGAGGTACAGGGCCTGAGAATATCATATGCAGATTTGGTACGTTTGTTTCGTATGCCACTTCTTCATATTCACTGAGACCGGATAAATAATGGGTCAGACCTTTGATGGCATTCTTAATCTTATAACGTCCAATCAATACGGATTTTCTTAAATCGCAGTCCATGAACATAACTTTCTTGCCTGATTCTGCCATGGAAACAGCCAGATTGAATGCCACAGAAGATTTTCCCTCGTTTGGGATATTACTTGTTACTGCAATTACTTTAATATCGCTTCCGCAAAGTTGAACATTTGTTCTAAGTCTTTTATAAGATTCATTTACCTGATTATCAAGTTTTGACATTTTGTTAATATTAATCGTAATCATTTCTGTTCCTCCTTTCCTATCTCTTTACCTGTTTTGCAGGTGCCTTATGGTTATTGCTGCTTTTGCCGGATTTTGAAGAACTGCTCTTTTCTCCATCCCACTCAGCTTCCGACATAACCGGAATCGTTGCAAGCGTGCTGATTCCCAGATATTTCTCGATATCATCCGGGGATTTAATCGTATCATCCGTGATATGCCGGATAATAACTACTGCCATGGCAAGAATAATGCCTAATGCACCACCGATAATCATATTCTTGAATACGTTCGGTGATACCGGTGATGAACTGAGACTTGCAGGTTCTACTACGTTAACGTTCTCAATTCCCATTACTTCTTTAATCTTAACTGCACTGGTTGCTCTTACTGCATCGGCAATCTTTCTTGCACGCTCCGGATTGGTATCCGTAATTGTAATCGCAATAATACGGGTATTTTCTTTATTTTCTACTGTTATCATACCCTTTAATGCCCCAGTCGAAAAGTCAAGATCCAAATCGGCGATGACCTGTTCGAGTACCGGACGGCTGGTAATCAGCTCCTGATAGTCCTTTGTCATGTAGTTACTCGTTACATAATCATTTGCACTCGCTGTTGACTCTTCATTTTTACTCATAACATAAATTGACGTTTCGGACTGATACTTTGGTGTGATAAATAATTTTGTCCCAAGAAATGCCAGACCTGCGGCAAGAACTCCCACAAGCAATATAACCAGTAATTTGTCAAGAAGCACGAATAATATTTCTCTTAAGTCAATTTCAACTTCATCATTATTCTGCACATTAACGTTCGTTTCCATCTGTAACCTCTTTCCTTTCCATTCTTTACATTAAATATATTCGTTATGCACCATTTTCTCCGGATTATCGATAAAAAGCTTCTTCACATAGTCGCTTCCCAGCTTTTTCTCAATATATCTGATACATTCCTCTAACTGCGGTGCTCTTGAACGATTGGAATGGGCATCTGTTGCCACAAAATGCACTAAACCTTTTTTCATCAGTTTAATGATCTGACGTTTTACACCGCCGCCAAGCCTGCCTTCCACACTGGATGCATTGACCTGGATATATGCCCCGCCCTCTATAATCTGTTCAATCATCTTAATATTCTTAAACAGGTCCGGATATCTCTCGATGTGAGCAAGAACAGGGGTATAACCAGCATTCTCAACTTTATAAAGACTCTGTGCAATATAGTCTGCCGTTGCTGTCGGGTGAAATTCAATCAATGCATAGTCCGTATCGTTCAGGGTGCTGACAACATTTTCCTGAAGCAGTTCCGCAATATCCTCGCCAAAAAAGATTTCTCTTCCCAACATGAATTCTATATCTGGAAATTCATCCTGCACTTTGGCCAGAAACAGCCTGTACTGGTCATATATTTCATCCCGCCCCTTTTCAAAACGTCCGATCATATAATGAGGGGTTAAAATTATATGACGGATACCATTTGCATATGCAATTCTTAACATATCCTTTGACATGGCAGTTGAGCGTGAACCGTCATCTACATGCGGAAGAATATGACAATGAATATCATAATAACCTTTTGCCATTTATATTTCACCATTCCCTATTTCTCTTTTTTTAAGCATACTTTGGAATTATATCACAACCCTTTATTGGATTGCAAGGACTTTTCAGCGATTCAACAAAAAAAGCTAAAAGACTTTAATCCTAAAATCTCTTAGCTTTCTGACAACGTCCATAAGAGGATTCGAACCTCCGACCCCACGCTTAGGAGGCGTGTGCTCTATCCTGCTGAGCTACATGGACTTTTGCTTTGGGACAGCTTATAATTTCACAAGCCATCTATCCTATTTTACCAGAAAATATCAGTTTGTCAATTAAATTTTACAACTCCCTGAAGCCAGAAACTCCCTTTAAACCGCCGCCCTGCCTGTGGCTCTCCCAGCAAATCCTGTTCATTGATGTAAACCGGCAGTAATATTCCGTTATAGTTCAACAGCAGCTTCCATATTAATTCTTTTGTATATATATTTTTGATTTTCTGAGTTTCTACAATATCTGCTACAATAGAGTATAACTCACATTCCGTTCCATATGGCATAAAGGATGACTCTACAATGGTAAACACATCTTCGGTCTGTATTCTGCGTGAAACTTTGGTATAAATATTCATATCCTGGAATGCCAGTTGTTCCATCGCCTTCTCATTGCCTTTCTTCGCTTCTGCCATCAGTTTTATCCGATATCTCTGTTCTTTCTGCTTTCGCTCTATTCCATCCCTGCTCTTTGCTACCGGAAAAAGGATCGTTCCATTCAGTGACAGACCGGCAAGTGCCACGAAAACAGACTCGTTCTGTGCTTTTCCATCTTTGCAGTGATTGAGATACTCTACCGCATTTGCCAGGTAGAAGATGATGAATACTCCAGTCTGCGTTTCCTCAAAAGCCCCGGTATACTCATGCCCCGATATCTTTTCCTCAACACTCAGATTACGGGGAGCAAAATATGTACTATATGCCACCGGCGTACACCGCTCGCAGACCAGTTCGTCCTGAAATTCAAATCCACTCCACAATATACCTGCCATATCGGCATTTTCCCGGTTTCCGTCCACCGGCTGGCAAATTTCAAACATACGTTCATTCTGCCAGTTACTTCCCATTCTGTAATATTCCCTGTGTTTTCCCAGCTCCAGTAACATTCTTTCAAAATCTTTTATGCTGTATTTCTGAAAGCCAATCGCTCTCATATATTTATTCATATCCTTCTGTACCATACCTTTCCGGCGATCTTCGGGACATTTTCCGCCCGGCTCGCTGAATATCCCGCCTGATGGGATAAAAACATTCTATTTATTACTTTATCATTTGTCAATACTATTTTTTTATGCTATAATGTTTCTTGGATTCTGAATCTGAGTCCCACCAAAATATGTATTGGAGGATTGTTATATTATGGAAGATAAAAATTTCAAACAGCAAAAAGCAAAATTTAATTTTGTAATTATATATATTCTGGGATTTGTAATCTCTGCTTTCTTTGAATTCTACTGGATCAGTTATTATCCTTATGATTATTTTATGCTTGCCGGCATCGGAATAATTTTATGCATTTTGGGGTATCTTTCTATTGATGGAATCTTAAATATCATACATTCCGCTGAGCAGAAGCGGGACGAGCAGGCAGAAACCCTGATCAAAGCCGGTAAAGCGATTTACCTTACAACGAAAAGAATGGCACTTGAACAGTCCCATACCTTACCAGAAGTTTCCGATGTTCCGAAGGATCTGAATTCACTGGTAAATGATCTTGCGAAAGCAAATGAACGTCTTTCCAAAGAAGTAGAACATGCCATCTCTATCCAGCCGTTACTCCAGGAGAACCAGAAACTGGTAAATTCCGTTCAGAATACTTTAAATACTGAATCCTCAGCCGCTACGGAAGAGCCAGTCGTGGAAGATATTCCGGTGGATCCTGAGCCGGCGATGGCGGAAGATTCTCCTGTTGTGGATGACATCCCGGAGGTTGCTGTGGATGCACCAGCAATGGAAGAACCCGTAGTTGAAGAACCTGTAGTTGAACCCGTAAAGAGCGAACTCCCCTTCACTGACGTAACACCCGAAGATTGGTTCTACACCGCTGTTGAGTATCTCTACAACGAAGGAATCATGAACGGAACAAGCGAAACAGAGTTCTCTCCTGAATACGAACTCAACAGAGCTACAGTAGTAACAATACTTTACAGACTTGAAGGCGAACCCGAAGTTGAAACAGCAGGCACATTCTCCGACGTAGAAGAAGGCGAATGGTACACAGCAGCTGTTGAATGGGCAGCATCCGTTGGCATCGTAAAGGGTTACGAAGACGGCACATTCGCACCCAAGAAGGCTGTTACAAGAGAGCAGCTTGCAGCTATCATCTACAGATATGCTGAATTCAAGGGCATCACCATTGCTGAAACAACCGCAGAGCTCGGCGAAGAAGCAGTAGTTTCCGACTGGGCAAAGGCAAACGTTGAATGGGCAGTTTCCGAAGGACTCCTCGTTGAGGGCGAAAACGTAAACGCTACAGAAAACGCAAACCGCGCAGAAGTTGCAGCTATGATCTACACCTTCCTTACAAAAACCTCTGTCGGCTGATATTGTGCAGCTCAAACTGTACGAGATAAACAGCCGACCCGAGAATTCCTCTGAAGAGTAATTCTCCAAGGTTTAGCTAAAGTAAATAAAGAAAGAACTAATTTCCCAAAAGATTTAAATGATTTTTTTAATTCATCTTTCATACTAAGCCTCCAATTTTACTCTAGGATCAACAAGTGCATAAGCAATATCCATAATCAAGTTTCCAAGAAGTGTCAAAATTGCATAAAACATAGTTAAAGCAAGAATAACATTATAATCTTGAGCCAAAACAGATTTTATAAGAATATTTCCAATTCCCCTATATGCAAAAATAGTTTCAGTTATAGCCGAACCTGAAAACATAGAAAGAATTGCCCAAGTCATAGCAGTTACAACTGGGATAAGGGCATTTCTAAAAGCATGA
>QWCE01005070.1_pt1 | contig 12376 bp, 16 predicted proteins | sample 1972531 | NCBI WGS metagenome assembly QWCE01 (sample SAMN09866716, study PRJNA288562) | Human gut metagenome isolate term4_stool, whole genome shotgun sequencing... | reverse complement strand
AGACCGGCTTCTTCCCGGCAAATCTGATAAATTGTCTTATTTTCTCTCGTAGATTGTTTCCCCATGAGAATAACCTCCCTGTATATCGCAAAACATGAGGATTATCGGGCGGTAACTCCGCATGCTGTACGCGTATTTTCTTTATGAATTTTATTATACTTGAAGCATTAAGAAACAACAAGCACATTGTTGCTATGGAAGTTATGAAAGGATGGAAAAACATGAGACGAAAAGGAAGTTGCAATTGAGATAATAAAGCAATTTTCTGTATATGCAGAGTTTGTGGGATCAGCAACAGAAAATAGTCGTAAAAAGCAGGGATTTTTATACCCCACCTATTGGTATAAACTGTAATCATCAAAGAAGATTAAATCATAAAATTCACGGAAATGGAGGAGTGGGCAATGAAAGGATTTAACACAGGTGATGGTTACATGGGATTGGTAGATGGTAAATATATCTTGTTTGCCAGCGAATCCGATTACTATGAATACATGAATGATTAAGGTGGTGCTATTATGAAAGGAATATTCGGAAATATGTTTGATTTAAACCATGATGGAAATATCAGTCTGCTAGAAAGTACAATGGAATTTATTTTTCTGAATGAATTGCTGAAGGATGATTCTGAAGAACGGACGGAACTGGAGTTATCTGGACTGGATCCGGACGAGTTGGAGTTTATGGATCCGGATGAACGAAGAGAAGTACTGGAAGATGCCGGATTGGATCCGGATGAATATGATTTCTAAGGAGGAGCAATTACGATGACAAAAAACTTTAAAATCAATGGATAGCAGATAGGAACGTTGCATATAGGAAGGGGTTCTTGGAGCAATCCGTAGGCATCAAAGTCGGGGGCTTTTGACCCCAACATCATTTACTTATGATATTATAAAAAGGCAGTGAATCAATTCTCTGAGTTGATTTGCTGCTTTTTCATCTGTAGTCCCGCTACTTATGATATACTTAGGATATCGTTGATATATCTAAATTGTGATGAACAGGAGGCGGGGAAAGTGCCAAGAGGAAGTAATCAGAAATTTAAATTATACCGGCTGGCTCAGATCATGATGGAACAGACAGATGATGAGCATTATATCACCATGCCGGAGATTATAGAAGAGCTGGCAAAATATGATGTAACAGCAGATCGGAAAAGCGTGTATGCAGACTTACGTGATCTGAGTATTCTTGGGATTGAGGTAGAGGGAGAGCCGATCGGGAATCGTTATCATTATCATGTGGTAAGCCGGGCATTTGAACTTCCGGAATTGAAGCTTCTGGTAGATGCGATTCAGTCCTCGAAATTCATTACGGAGAAAAAGACCAACAGACTGATCAAAAAACTGGAGACGCTGGTCAGCAAATACGATGCACAAAAGTTGCAGCGTCAGGTATTTGTGTCCGGAAGAATCAAGACAATGAATGAGAGTATCTATTATACGGTAGATGCAATTCATAATGCGATATCCGAGAATAAAAAGATCAAATTCCAGTATTATCAGTGGAATGTAAAAAAAGAAATGGAATTGCGGCATAATGGGGCATGGTATCATATCAGTCCATGGGGACTTTCATGGGATGATGAAAATTACTATCTGGTCGGTTATGATTCAGAAGCGGAACAGATCAAGCATTACCGGGTAGACAAGATGCTTCATATCAGAATGTCAAATGAAAGCAGAGAGGGAAAAGAATATTTTAAAAAGCTGGATATGGCAGACTATGCAAAGAAGAGTTTCGGAATGTTCAGAGGTAAAGAACAGACTGTAAAAATGCAGGTGGATAATCGACTGGCGGGTGTGATTATTGATCGTTTTGGAAAAGATGTGATGATGATTCCGACAGATGAAGAGCATTTTACGGTGAAGGTGGATGTGCATGTGAGCAGACAGTTTCTTGGCTGGATCTTCTCTCTTGGAGAAGGAATTAAGATTGTAGGACCGGAGGAAGTTGTGAACCAGATGAAGGCGGAGTGTGAAAGACTGATGGGACAATATCAGTTACCACAATAAAAATAAACTGTCTGACAGAACAGGATCATGAAAATACATCTGAAATCAAATAAGTGACAGTAAAAAGAACAGGATAACAGGGACAGAACAGGAGGAACAGGATGGCTGGGTCAAGACAGGATGAATTATATGATGCCCTGCAGCTTAAGGGATATCCGGAAGATTTTTGCCGGGAAATTGCATACAGGCAGATGAATACCGATTACACTGCAACCCGGATGCTGGGGTATCTTTACAGGATATCAGAACCGAGACCGGAGGATGTTATAGATGAAATGCTGGCGATTTTAAGCGACCGGAATGCAATCATTCAGAAAAAAGAATTGGAACATGCACAGACAACGATCAATAAAGTATACCGGGAAGGGTTGTGGGAAGGAAAAGCAGGAATACGATGAGTGAATATATAACCACCTATACAGGATTACATTTCAGACCGACAGAGCCAGATTCAGATTTGATCAGAATACAGGATATTGCCCATGCTCTGTCGCTGATCTGCAGGGGAAATGGGCATGTGCAGACATTCTGGTCTGTGGGAGAGCATTGTATCTGCTGTGCAAAAGAGGCAGCAGCGAGAGGATTTTCAGAGCGTATGATACTTGCATGTCTGCTCCATGATGCAAGTGAGTGTTATCTGTCGGATGTGCCGACACCGTTTAAGAAAGAATTACCGGAATATCAGGAAAGAGAAAACCGACTGCTCAGTATGATCTATAAAAAATTTCTTGGCTCAGACCTGTCGGAAGAAGAACAGATACAATTAAAAGAAATAGATCGTGCAATGCTTTGGTATGATCTGAAAAGACTCCTGAAAGAACCACAATCCGGCGAAGCACCACAGCTTCATATGGAACTGAATTATAAAGTCCGCAGTTTTTCAGAAGTAGAAAAAGAATACCTTGCGTTATTTGCAAGGTATTCAGAATTGTCGGGTAATTGCCGGATATACGACATTAGTGACGATATTTAGCTTTGAAAAGCAGGCAGAGATAGTATCTTTACAGAATATCACTTCCATCCGGGATTTTGGAGATTACTGTCCGGTTGATCCTTAAAAGGAAGAGGAGTGATACTACAAGGGAAACAATTTCTGCGATCGGGAAAGACCACCATACAACGTGAAGTCCGCCGAGCTTCGATAAAATGTAAGCAGCAGGAATCAGCACAACAAGCTGTCGCATGATGGATACGATCATGCTGAAGACTGCCTTACCGAGAGCCTGGAATACTGTTCCGGAAACGATACAGAACCATGCAAGCAGATAGTGGATTCCGATAATACGAAGTGCCGGGATACCGATCGTGAGCATATCTTCTGAAGCGTTGAACATCCCAAGCAGGATCTGTGGGATTCCCTCAAAGCAGAGGAATCCAATAAAAGTAAGACAGAATGCCGTGATCAGACTGAGCCTGATGGTTTTGACCATACGTTTTCTGTTTCTGGCACCATAATTATAAGCTATGATCGGTGTAATTCCATTATTCAGCCCGAACAGTGGCATAAAGAAGAAACTTTGCAGTTTAAAGTACACACCAAAAACGGCTGTTGCGGTTGAAGAAAACTCGATCAGAATCCGGTTCATGGAGTAAGTCATGACAGAACCGATGGACTGCATGATAATCGAAGGTACACCAATCGCATAAATGGTTCCAATGATCTTTGCACTGGGGCGGAAACCACGAAAATGCAGTTTTACATCGTGGTTGAACTTGTGATTGCAGGTGAATGCGACGATTGCAGCGACACACTGTCCGATGACGGTTGCGGCAGCAGCACCTGTAACGCCCATTTTGGGACATCCGAGTAATCCAAAGATCATGATCGGATCTAAAATAATATTCGTAATCGCTCCACATAATTGTGAGGTCATACTGAAGATTGTTCTTCCGGTAGAGGTAAGCAGACGCTCAAAAAATATCTGGGAGAGCAGTCCGAAGGAAAAGATCATGACAGTTCTTAAGTAGTCGATTCCCATTTCCATGATTTCTGCATCTGCGGTTCCAATCTGACTTGCGTAGAAAGGTTTTACAATCGTAAATCCGAGTATCAAAAACACAAGATAGCTCAGAAAGTAAATAAATGCAGCATTTACGGCAATTTTATCAGCCTCGTCGGAACGGCGTTCTCCAAGAACTTTGGAGAGTAAAGCATTCATACCAACACCTGTACCGGTTGCCACTGCAATGAGCAATGTCTGTAAAGGGAATGCTAAAGATACGGCCGTAAGAGCATTTTCAGATAATTTTGCTACAAAGATACTGTCAACAATGTTATAAAGTGCCTGCACAAGCATGGAAATCATCATTGGCAGGGACATGTTGAACAACAGTTTGCCAATAGGCATGGTTCCCATTTTATTTTCTGCTGCAGGAGCAGTTTTCATTTTCTGATTCATAAATCCTCCTATCTGATGTATTTGCAGCGTGTCTGACCATGATAAGATAAATCAATGTTCAAATGATGGCAGACGGGATGCCTGAATAATTATGTGCTAATTAGATATACTATCATGCCGGAAAGAGAGTTTCAAGTTATATTATTATTGAGATAAGTCCCCTTATCCACTGATATGCGTCAGTGATATAAGGGGACTTCCTCTGTCCGAATTTCCTTTCTGTCGTTCGTTATTTTAAAGCTGATATCGTTTTGAAATAAGGCTTGAAAAGGCTGTAGTATTTCATCCCGGTATTATTTCCATAAGCCTTGATGATCGCAGAACGGACTCCATTGAGATTTTTAGATTTGTCCTTATTTTTTTCAAGGAAATCTAAGAAGTTTCCAGGATCGTCCAGGTCACTGTGCGAAAAAATGATATCAGTAAAATAGTGTACCTTATCTTTGCGTGAAAGAGTTTCAGGTGCAAAAGAATAAGATTTATCTTTTACGGTTTTGTAAATATTTTGTCCCTGCTTCTGACCGTATACATGAACCAGGGTTTCGTGAATTGCAATCAGATTATCTTTGCCAAGGCAGTTAATGAGAGCGTCGACTTCTTCCTTATCAAAAGAACAGGGCTTCTGAGAAGCCGGAACTTCTTTTAAAGGCTCAGGACAAATGGAAGAAGAAACTTCTTTCGGTCTGTCTTTAAAAGGAAGTTCTTCAGCAGAAGATCCCGGATGAGATTCTTCGCCGGAAAAATCTTCTGTAGATTGCACCTCGACAGAATTGGATTGTTCTGCCAGGCGAAGAGCCGCTTCTTTCTGTCGTTGCAAAGCTAATTTGCAGTAATTCACATTGATTCTGTTTACAGGAAAGCCTCTTTTTTTCCAAAAGTTGACCGCAGGATCATAACCGGTATCGTTACTCATTACAATGAACTCAGAATCTTTCAATTCTTCGTTCTTCATCAGATAACCAAGGTAAGAGATCAACTGAAAATCCAGAGCATTATTTCCCTCATTACATTCTTCAAATTTAATTTCGCGAGTACATCCGAGCAGTTTGATGACTGATGAATAGGACATATGAGGTGAATTTTTCGTATAAAACACGATGATCTTATCCGTTTCGTCACTCAGATCCAGCAGCATCAACCAGTTGTCGTTGACATTCTCGCTGTCTACTAAATAATATTTAATAATAACCACCATTCATTCGGACAAGATTATTGTAGCACGATTGGGGAGAAAGGACAATTTGTATTTGTTGGGGGATAGAGTAAACTTATTGTCAGTTGAGAAAGAATAAAGAGCTCCTAGATATAAAAGATTTGAATTCGGTCACATCTGTAAGCCATTTCTCGTTCGGTGCATCTGCATAAAATTCGCGATTCAATATATTTTCTGCTACAAACTGTGGATTCGCCGCCTGACGTGTACATCCATTATTTGTATATTTAATTGTTGATTTAATGTCTTTTTTTCTGCATATGCGGAGAACTCGTTTATCATTGACTTTTATACCATGATATCGTTCCAAATCATCTCGTATTCTGCGATACCCCTTATCTGGTGATTCTGTATGTATTTTTTCGATTTTTTCTGCAATCATCTTATTTTTTGCTTCATTAGCCGGAATCACTCTGTGTAACCATTTATAATAAGATGCTCTACTTACATTTCCAAGCTTACACAGTGCGCAGACAGGATAACCGTATGTATCATTTTCTTCTTTAATCGCCTGATAAATATGTTCATGTCTTAACAGGCTTAACCCCGCCTCCTCTCTATTTCTTCTAATTTTTTTAAGAAAGATACTTCCATTTCCGCTTTTTGCCGTTTGGCTTTTTCTAATTTTAATTCAGCTCGAAGTTTTTCAATTTCGGTAAGAGCGTCTTCTGGTTTTCGCCGACCTCGATTATCTTGCAATGCGTCAACTCCGCTATTTTCATATTTAACTGTATAATTTCGTGCCTGCTGATAAGAAACTGAAAACTTTTCTGCTGTTTCCGCATAATTATGCCCATGTGAAATACAATAAGATGCAATTTCCACTCGTTCTTGAAATGTTGTTTTTCGCCCTTTTGTCATGATGACTTTCCCTCCCGTTCCGGAAGCGTTCAGCTCCTCATGATCATTATACTTCTTTATCCAGCTTCTGAGTTGGCGAGTTGAAAGGATTTTAAATCTTTTACAGATATCCATAAGGGAACCTTCACCTGCTAAATATGCTGCAACAGCCTGTTCTTTTTCGACTTTGGAATAATGCTTGTTTTGACTAGTTGCAAAAGCATCTGTTCCCATCGCTTCGTAATTTGTGACCCACTGTTTAAAAGACTGAAATGAAATATTTAAGTGCTTCGCTATGGAATTCATGCTTTCATTTCCATCCAAATATTCTCTTACTGCATTTAGTTTTTCTTCAACACTATATTTTGGTTTTCTTCCCAATAAAAAACTCCCTTCTAGGCAACAAGTTTTTATTATTATACTTGTCTACCAAAAGGGAGCATATCATGATTTTACAGGTTTCTTTTTTAGAATTAAAATAATTATCGTGCTTTTGAAAAATATCTGATATAATATATTGTATAGATACATCATATGACATACTTAGAATCTCGTTAATAAAAAAAGAGAGGACTATCGTAAATGATAAAATTAAATAGTGCGATACCACTGTATCAACAAGTGGCAGAAGATTTGAAAAATAGAATAGAACAAGGTGAGTTTTGTTCAGGACAATCTATTCCAAGTGAAGCAAAATTGTGCGAACAATATGAAGTTAGTAGAATTACAATTAGAAATGCAATTGCAGAACTGGTTGAACAAGAAATTTTAGTGAAATATCAAGGTAAGGGCGTGTTTGTGCGTACACCTAAAATTTCCTCGAGTTTGACAACATTCAAAGGCTTTACATATTTTTGCCAAGAAAATCATATAAAAACTTATACAAAGATTCTTGAAAATAAAGTGGTTTCAGCTAATGCAGTGATGGCAAAAAAATTAGAACTAAAAGATGGGGAAAAGCTTGTATATTTGAAACGTCTACGACACGTAAATGATAGACCTGTTATGATAGAACATGTATATTTGCCATATTCGAAATATGGATTTCTTTCAAAAATAGATATGGAAAATTGTTCGCTTTATGAGAAAATAACAGAGAAAACAGGATTACAGATAGAAGATAATTGTTATACTTCAATTATGCTTGAAACCAATATAACAACAGAGGAAGAGATTGTTTTAATGGGACTTTCAGAATTAGATGCGGTATTTGTATTAACAGAAACGGTTTATTTGAATACGGGAAATCCGCTACATATTACAAAACAGGTACTTTTGGGGGATTATTTTAAATTTTTCATGTCAAATAAAGTAAATCAGTTATCGATGAATTGGAAAAAAATGTAACTGTAGTTATCTATAATAATTTCGGAGAGAAGAGTATATTGTATGGATTTTCAGAAGATAGTATAGACATTGAATAATAAATGTTATATAATGTATTATTATGTAACATAATGTGCTGTGACGAATAGGGAGAAGTAATATGGAAAAAAATAACAACATAAATCCAGACAGTATGATTCCGATGTATAAGCAAATAGTGAATCTATTAAATGAAAAAATTGAAAAAGGTGAATTAAAACCCGGAGATAAACTTCCATCAGAGGCTGAACTAATGGAGGCATATTCTGTAAGTAGAATAACCATTCGGTCAGCAATCAGCGAGTTAGAAGAAGATGGTCTCGTAATCAGATCTCGAGGAAAAGGGACATTTATTGCATCTAAGAAAGCTATGTATTCGGCAGATGATACGGTTGGATTTACACATTCATGTCAGCAGGAGGGAAAACAGGCTACTACAAAAGTGGTAGATGTGTCATGGATATATCCGACGATGTCAGACACACAATATCTAGATATAGAAGAAGATACAACGATTTTATGCACAAAGCGTTTACGCTTTGTAGATGATGTTCCTACAATGATTGAAACCAACCATTATGGAAAAGGATTCTCGTTTTTGGAAGGAGAAGATTTAAATCGGTCATTGTATGATATTTTACAAAAACATAAAATTACACTGGGGAAAAGCATCCGTACATTAGAAGTTGTATATGCAAATGCTCAGGAAGCAAGTTTGTTGAATATAAAAAAAGGAGAAGCATTGTTGCTTTTTACAGATAAACATCAAGATGAAAAAGGGAAACCATTGTTTGTATCAAAACAAGTGTATTGTACAGAACGATTAAAATTCTATCTTTAAAATAAAAATTAGAAAATAAAAATTAGTACTTTTGCATAAAAAATGCAGAAGTACTATTTTTTTATTGACAGAAACAGCACATGGTAGTAAACTTATTGTAACGAGATGTTATATGATGTTATATCACAAGAGTAGGAGGAGTGATAATGAACAAAATATTGCTTGCTAGTCATGGCCCCTTGGCAAACGGAATGAAAAAGACAGCGGAATTTTTAATGGGGCAAAATGAAAATGTAGAAACTCTATGCGCTTATGTAGATGAGCAATCTAAGGATCTTCCGGCAATGGTAGAAAAGTGGATGAACGAAAGAAATCCAGAAGACCAGTGGGTTGTTATCACAGATATATTTGGCGGAAGTATCAATAACGAATTTATGATAAGAGCACAAGAGGGGGGGTATTGGTTAATAGCAGGAATGAATCTCCCATTAGTTCTTAGTTTGTGGTATGAAACGGAAAATTTAACAGAGAAGCAATTGGAAACTAATATTTCAGAAGCAAGTGAAGGTATTGTTTTATGCAATAAGTTATTGTCTGAGGATACAGTAGAGGAAGACGATGGATTTTAAAATCAATTAAAACAAGATACGGAGGATGTAAAATGATTAAATTATTAAGAGTAGACCACAGATTATTACATGGTCAGGTCGCTATGGCGTGGACACAATCGTTAGATTCAGATTGCATTTTAATTGCAAATGATGCGGTTGTGAATGATAACATTCGGAAAACAACAATGAAATTGGCTAAGCCAAATGGGGTGAAGCTCGTTATGAAAAATATTGAAGATTCCATCGCTGCATTAAATGCGGGTGTTACAGATAAATATAAATTATTTATCGTTGTAGAGAGTATTGAGGATGCATATCGATTGGCCAAAGGATATGCAGGAATACGATCTATCAATCTTGGCGGTTGTAAGCCAAAGGAAGACATTGTTAAGACACTTTATAAGACAATTCCAGTTACTGCCCGGGATGAGGAAATGTTAAAAGAGTTGTTAAACGATGGAATTGAAATTGAAATCAGGCAGGTGCCTGGTGAACAGAAAGTAAAAGTATCAAAGAACATGTGAGGAGGAAAATTATGTTAGTTCAGGCAATTCTAATAGGGTTGATTGCCATGTTTGTTACCTTTGAGTGGATGTTTGGAACAAACTTAGGATCACGTCCAATTATTACAGGAATGCTTGTTGGACTGGTTATGGGTGATTTGAAAACGGGAATCATTCTTGGTGCAACCCTTGAAATGGTATTTATTGGTTCTATTACACTTGGAGCAGCAGTTCCACCAGATGTAATTACAGGTGGTGTTTTAGGTGCCGCATTTGCAATTTCAACGGGAAAAGGTGCAGATGTAGCGTTGGCACTGGCGTTCCCAATCGCAACATTATATTTGGTTGTTGACAATGTACTTACACTTGGAATACTTCCGTTCTTTTTACATAAAGCAGATAACTATATAGAAAAAGGCGATTTTAAAGGAATGGAGCGAATGCATATACTAGGTGGATTTGTGGTGAAAAGTTTGCCAAGAGGAATTATATGTGCAGTAGCATTTTATCTAGGAACACCAGTTATGAACCGAGTTCTTGAAGCGATTCCAGAGTTTGTTCAGAACGGACTTGTGGCAGCAGCAGGATTTATTCCGGCACTTGGAATTGCTCTGCTTGCACAGATGATTTTGTCTAAGAAAACAATGGTATATTTTATTCTTGGATTTGCATTAGCTGCTTATCTCAAGATTCCAATGCTTGGAATTGCAATGATGGCAGGATGTTTAGCAGTTATCCTTGTGCAGATGCAGGGAACACAGAAAGTAGCAGTACAGGAGGTGGAAGACGATGACGACTTCTAATACAGCAGAACAGAAGAGTGTAATTGGAAAGAAGGAATTAAGATCAATCTTTTTACGTTCATTATCTTTGGAATACTCTTGGAATTATGAGAGACAACAGAATATGGGATATTGTTTTGCAATGCTTCCTGCGATTAAAAAGATTTATCAGAAAAAAGAAGACCAGATAGCAGCAGCAAAACGCCACATGGAATTTTTTAATACAACACCATACATTTCAACGGCGGTATTTGGAATTTCAACAGCAATGGAAGAGAGCAATGCTAGAAATGAAGATTTTGATACATCATCCATTAACAATGTAAAGGTTGCATTGATGGGACCATTAGCAGGTATTGGAGATTCTATGTTCTGGGGAACGCTTCGAGTAATTGCAACAGGAATAGCAAACGAAATAACGATTGATGCAATTCGAAAAGGCGGAGAAGAAAAACAGCGTATTTTAAACGAAATGATGTTTGCGGATCTTGGCATTTGCAATGTAGAATTATCGGGAACCAGAGAAAATCCGATTATTTCTACGGTGCATCAGCGTATTGATGATAGTGGGAAGCAGAATCAATATACTCATGATACTGGATTACTGGATCTGAAATTGCTCCGTCGGGATCAGATCTGGTTTGCAGAGAAAGATGAAAAAAGTATGCAGACGGATATCTATGCCTTAACTGAGTTTTCACCGAGAAAGGAAGAAAATATAGCCAGAGGATATCTGCAGGGCAGATACGGTGCAATACCGTTTATTGGAGGAGGCATCTGAAAATGGGCAGAATCAAAGAAATATCAGATCGCTTTTTCTAATCCGTCTTTTGAGGTATGGTTCTTATTACATTTCAATAATCAGATAATGCCTGTGGAGAATTGTGAAGCTGCGATTAAGCTATTAAAGAAAAAAGGCAGATTAGAGCAGTATGAGAAAAATAAGGATGTGTATGAACAGCTGAAACCATTACAGGACTCTGCTATCGAGAGAGCAAAAAAGCGAGTGGCATTGTTGCAGACAGAACATACAGAAGTACTGTCAAGAGAAAGCAACCCGGTAACAACAGTAGCAGAGTTAGTGGAATACTTGAACAGTAAGCAACAGTGATGTCATGGACGCACTCTGAAAATTGATTTTGGAAAGACAAAAGGAAATTATTTAAAATCTGATTCACCCGTTGACTTGTTACGGTGGATCAGATTTTTTGTATAAATATGTCGAAAGAAAGAATGCCTGTTTCGATATACCGAATCATAAAAACCTTTCGGAGTGTGATATAATGAGTAACAGGTAGGATAACCAGTTTAGAAGGAGAATGTTTTTTGAATGATGTAGATGATAACTTACCAATGAAGCGAACATTAATCATGCAGTCTTTTGCGCCGCTTTTTCTGATTTTATTGGTAAAATATTTCGATACTAAATTATTTCATCTGTGTGAGATGTTTCTGAAACATATCAGAAAAATGCCGAAAGAAACTTTGATCAGGATGATAAATCATCCATTGTTTATTACAGTTTTTCTGGAGATTTTTTGCCTGTCATGGGTTCTTTACTCGGCATATAGTATCAGAAAATTTGTAGCATCTCAGAGAGCTGATTTTGTGAGCCAGGGAGAATCACTCATTGAAATTGCAAAGATATCAGATTCCGGAGTGACCTTTTTTATGACGTATGTTCTTCCGATGGCGATGGATGACCTGGATACATTGAAGGGGATTATCGTATTTGGAATTCTGATGGTAATGTTATTTACGCTTATGTGGAAAACGAATCTGTATTATCAAAATCCGGTACTGACAGTACTGGGATATGAAGTGTTTTCCTTTAAATTTGAAACAACACAGCTTATTGAATACA
>QWCE01005062.1_pt1 | contig 12394 bp, 8 predicted proteins | sample 1972531 | NCBI WGS metagenome assembly QWCE01 (sample SAMN09866716, study PRJNA288562) | Human gut metagenome isolate term4_stool, whole genome shotgun sequencing... | reverse complement strand
GGGTTTGAAACTTTTTTCGGGTAGTTATTTCTGTTTTCCAAAATACTATTGAAAAGTTTTTTGAATGTTCTTGTTGACACCTGTTAAAAAGTAGCTGAATCAAAGCTTTTTATATAAAGAATGTAGACTAAATTATGTACAGAAACATAAACAAATGATATAATGAAGAGCAAAGTTGGTATGTTGTATTGGTTAAAGAAAAAGCAAATTCAAAAGCAGAAAATAAGTTATCAAAGAAATGTAAAAAATTGTGAAAAAATACATATGTGAGATAAAAATATAGAATGATTATTCCTATTTGAAGAGTTTTCTGATTTTCGATTAAAATTTTAAATGTATATGGAGAATAGAGAAAAATGAATGTACATAAATTTTTAGTGGTTTTGTTTTCAGATGGCTGTAATGACATAAAAAGTAGTGAGTCAAAAATTAGAGTAAATAAAATGTATGCTATTTTGGCATTACTCAGAGGTCTAAATGATAAAGAGGCTCGCGCTCAAGATTTAAAAAATTTTGGGCCGCAAAAGCAAATAATAGAAAATACGACCCCTCTAAAATATTATGATTTTAAGAATTTAAAAAAGATTAGCGATATGGTGTGTGGAGACGCTACTGCAGATATTGCAAAAGAATTTGCTGAAAAAAATTTTAAAAAAGGTGATAATGGCAAGTCGGGGAGGTCTGTAGAGGCTGCACTTGTTTTGCTAAGAGAAAAGTATGATGCTGAGTCGGACGTAGGTGCCGTAGCAAAGGAGATTATTGATGAGATTTTGTCAGATAAAAATAAAGTAGAGGCAGAAAATATGATGAAATATTTGATTAGACAAGGAGAAGAAAATATGGATTTAGATGAGAATAAATGGTCAGTACAAGATGACTCTACGCCTGAGGCAAAGATAAAAGAAATAATTGAAAATGGTGCAACACAAATAATTTTAACCGGTGCTCCTGGAACCGGAAAAACTCGATTGGCAAAGAAAATTGCAGAGGAGTTTTGCCAGGAACAGACTAAAAAGTATGAATTGGTTCAATTTCATCCATCTTATGACTATACAGATTTTGTCGAAGGCATTCGACCGGTAGAATATAAGGACCAGGATGGAAATGAAAAAGTTGAATTTCGAAAAGTTGATGGTATATTCAAAAAGTTCTGCCGAAAAGTTGCGGATCTTAAAGATGATCCAGATGGAAAAAACAATGAAAGAAAATATTTTTTCATTATTGATGAAATTAATAGAGCTGACTTATCAAAAGTATTTGGTGAGTTGATGTATTGCCTTGAGACGGATAAACGAGGTTCTGAAAATCGTATTCAGACGCAATATGCGAATCTTCACACATACAATCCGGAAGAAGGCGATTACTATTCTGAAGATATTTTTGAAAAAGGATTCTACATTCCAAAGAACGTTATTATTATTGGAACTATGAATGACATAGATCGATCCGTTGAAAGTATGGATTTTGCACTAAGACGACGTTTTGTATGGAGAGAGATAACAGTAGAAGAAGATGAAACAAAACTTGCAAAAACTATTATGGAAATATTGTTTCCAGATGAAACATGGGATGAGGAATCGCTGAAAAGCAAAATTAGTTTGCAAGTTGCAAAATATATTCTTTATATAAATAAACAACAAATAGATAAGCAGAGGGGATTAAATAAGCATTATTATATTAGTCAGGGACAATTTTCTAATATTCCGGGAGTAGAAAAGTGGAAAGAAGAATTATTGCTTGAAGAAAATAGTACAGATGAGTGTGTTAAAAAATATGCTGAAAAACTGATAAAAGATGTTTGGAACCTCCGATTAGAGTCTCTTCTTTACGAGTATGTACGCGGAGAAGGAAATGAAGAGAAGTTTGTGAATGAGTGCAATTTGGAGGCGTTTAAGGAGTGGGAAAAGGTGCAAAAGAATGCTCAGAATAATACTCCGTCAGAGGAAAAGGAATGATTTACTTAAAAGATTACTCAAAATTGGAAGAGTGCATATCAGAAGAAATTAATAAAGAAAGTAGTTTGCTGCAAAGTATATATAAAGAAACAGGAGATTCCGAGGAGAGAGTAGACAGATTTGCGAAGCTAATAGATGGAGTTTCACAAAGTGATATTCTTGTACTTGGTGAAAACGACTGTGCGGCTAAAGAACCTTTTAAGATTGTGACCCAGGGCAATAAGGGAGAATATTGGACGCAACAATATATTGGACTGCTGCAGATAACCTCCGATGGAACGAAAGAAGAGGTTTTTATAAGAAGCCGTTTTGACGTAAATGAGTCATGTGAATTTTCCAAGTATATATTAAATAAAGCGCTGGGTTTGAAGGCAAATATTCTTCAGAAGGTAGAGCCTTCGGTGGGAAGAGGAGAGATTCTGGATTTGATTCTTGCAATTATTTTCGCAATGCAAATTGCAAGGGCTTATAGAAAAGGAATCTATCGCAGATATCGAACGTATGAAAACAACGATTCGAAATTAAAAGGAAGAATCAATGTTGCACGCCATATTCGCCTCAATCCGATATTTAACGGAAATATTGCCTATTCCAGCCGAGAATATACTGCTGATAATGATATGAATCGTATGATTCTTACGGCATACACATCATTGCAAAAAAGACAGCCGGGCCTTATGCGTGAATTGGAAAAAAAATACACACCGGTGAAAGACTTTATTTCACAGTTGAAAAATATTATGCAGCCTGCATCGCGTCAGGAAGCGCGAAAACTGGTTCAGAAAGAAAGAAAAAAAATCACGCATGCGGTATATTCGGATTGGGAAAGTGTCCGGAAAACGGCAATTTTGATTTTAAAGTATATGGGAATTGCGCCAGAGGACGATGGGACGAATATCAATGGCGTATTAATTGACATGAATTTAATATGGGAAAAATATTTGGTTCAAATAGTAAAAGAACAGCTGGCGGAAAGAAATTTAAATGAAAAGTATAAATGTAAAAGCAAAGAAATATTTAAGATATTTGAAGAACAACACAACAAAAATGATTACAGAAAGATAGTAACTGATTTAATTATTTACGATTCCAAAGATTTTCAAAAGAAATTAATTATTGATGCAAAATATAAAAATGGATGGGAAAAAATTGCATCATCTGATAAGAATAGGATTAGTGGGGACGAGGTGAGGGACGACTGCTTTCAAATTATGTCTTATATGTATCGTCTGCAATGTAGCCGGGGTGGGATTTTTTGCCCTCAAACAGGGGAAGCGCGGAATAAAAAATATGACATTTTCCCCGATGATAGTAATAAAAAAGAAGCGGTGACGCTTTTTTCGCTCCGGGTCGATGAATTAAAGGATAGTCAGGGTAGAAAATTTGAATCTGTAATGAAAGAGCGAGAGGAGGAACTATTTGACAGAATTCTTGAAGGATTAGATGAAATGGAACAGATTTATAATGAAGGTCTGGAAAATGGCGAGTTGAAAAAAGCAAAAGAGGTAGCTTTGTCTATGGCTGAGGATGGAATGAAAGCCGAAAAAATAGCCCGCTATCTTAAAGTGGATGCTATAATGGTTCAGAAATGGATCAACGAAAGCAGCAGTGTTACACAGAAAGCAATGATGAGCTAAAGACGTTGCATTAAAAAACATAGAAAAGTCATAAGAAGAAAATTAAGTGGCCGAGTTCCCGGGGTCAGGGCAAAGCCCCCGGCCCGGTCACACCTCTCCCCGCACAATCCGTTCATGCACACTGGCCACGAAATCATCGATCTGTTTCGCATCCGGAACCTCCGGCAGATCGGTGTTTTCTTTTGCGTAATCCGGCCGTTTCTGAAGTTCATCCAGAAATTCGGAAAATTCTTCGGTCGGCTGCTGGTTTTCATCGAGAAATTTTCCGTTGCGGATTTCCATCAGAAATGGAAGATCCTGTTTGCGGTACGTGTGGATTTCTCCTTTTTCGAGAATATCAAATGCCATCAGGTAAAGTCTGACGAGGTGCATCATGTGTTTGGAAAGTTTGGCGTGCTCAATGGCGTGTTTGTTGCGTTTTCCTAGTTTGTCATAGTCTCTGACAATGCTGTTCATCTCATTCCACATGGAGCGGTAGTCGCGGAGCGGATAATGCTTTAGGGAAAGATCCATGTAAATTTCGGCTTCCATATCATCCCGCGGTGACGAATCGAGGTAAAGATGGATATTATCTTCGGTATAGGAAAAATACCGTTCTTTAAAATCGTAAGCGGCATTCTGGATGCTGTTCAGGATATGCTACTCCCGCTGTGCCTGTCCGGTGAGGCGTGCGGACTTGTTATCCAGTCTGCGCAGCTGGCTGTTGGCGTATCCGCTGAAGGACTGGATTGCTTTTTTAGACAGAAACAGGGATTTGTGATCCAGTAGTTCCTGTCCGATGGGTGAAATATAAAAATATTGTTCCGGTTCCAGACCAAGGATTTCGATCGTGTTTGGGTTGCAGTTACTAAGCAGTTGGATCAGCTTTCGGAAGGAATAAATGGTCGTATCGGTTTCTACATGGCAGACCTGCTCAAAATCAGCTCCGGTCAGGATTTCGCGTTTGCTGTTTACGGCACAGCCGCGCACATCCAGATCAGAGTTTTCTGTGTTTGTGCCGTATGCATAAGAGCCGCCCAAGCCGAGCAGAATGATATTCTTTCCCATATGCGGATTGGTTCGCAGAAAATCGTATGCGGGGGTCTGCAGCTGTTGTTTCATTTCCTGTATTTTCATAGGGTATTCCTTTTTGACGTGATGGAAAAAGAGACCGGAAAATATTTGCCGCAGGATCAGGTCAAAGAGATGGTAACGGAGCTGGGACTGACCTATGTGCCGGTCTTTTACGATGGACCGTTTGTGTCCTGGAAAGCGATTTCGACCACAAACCGGGTGAGAGAGAGGATGAAAAACCAGAAACAAATATGCGTAAGAAAGAATATAAAGATAGCTTATCCTGGCGTGCATAAATCTAAAACGATAAAAAAGTGCTAAGAAAACCCCCTTTCAGTAGCAGAAATGAAAATAAAAAAATTTTATCCTGACCTAGAAAATTTTTAGGCGGAACTGTAGAATATTTTATATCAGCAGGGCGCTGAAATAAAATAGCAGGAGGATGTTCAGGATGAATGAACATATTTGTGTGGCGGTAAACACCAAAGCAACAGGAGAGAAAATCCGGAAACTGAGAGAAAAATGTGGTTTCAGCAAAACGGAAGTTCAGGAAAGCCTTGGACTGGTAGGCGTGCAGAGCATTTATGATTGGGAGAACGGTGTGAAACTGCCCAATCTCGAAAATGCACTGGGTCTGGCACGGCTCCTTGGGGTAGATCTCGACCAGCTTCTGGTTGCCCAGCCGCTCGTTAAGGAAAATGCTACGAAAACGGAGCAGGAGCGTTCAGACCGGTGCCGGATTTCAGAAGCAGTAGAAAAACTGGAACCAATGTTCGCGGACATGCTGCTGGAAGATGGCAGTGCCAGCGATCCGGCGGCCGACACGGAAATCCAGCTGGAAGACGGAACCTGGGAAAAGTATCATTACCCGGTACCGGAGGTGCTGGCTTACTATTCCGTCAGCCAGTTCCGGCTGGAGATTTGTAACAGGACGGACAGCTACGCAAGATTTTATCCAAAAGAAAGAAGGTTTGTCTTTTCGGAAAAGGGTCTTAAGGATGAAGCATTGCTGCTGCACGAGATGATTCACATGCATGAATATGCGCTGAGCCAGCTGCCATCACAGTACCGGGAGAGAGTTGCCGCCTGCCTTTGTGAATCATTGCAGAAGAACATCTATGACGTCGACCAGATGGTGAAGGAAAACCTGTCCTTTTTCCAGGACAGCTCTGTAGACAGGGAAGAACACGATACTTTGTTCTACCTGAAGAGCCTTGATCTGGATATGCGTATGCATTACAAACTCGGCACCATCTATGCGTGCGGCCGGGAGCACAGGGCATGTGCCTGAACCGCAGAGTGTGTGACCGGGAGCACAGGGCGCGTGCCTGAACCGCAAAGTATGTGACAGAATCACAGGCAGACGGATCCATACTGCTTATGTGCTCCGGTTAAATCGAGGGTATTGTAGAAACAAAAGAAAAAATTTGAAAAATTTCAAAAAATAGCGTTGACAAACAGAACAAAGCGTGCTAATATACATATTGTCAGCAGGACATAAGAACTGCTGAAAAACAGATATGGGGTCTTAGCTCAGCTGGGAGAGCATCTGCCTTACAAGCAGAGGGTCACAGGTTCGAGCCCTGTAGGCCCCATACTTCTAAAAATATAGTATGGCGAGATAGCTCAGTTGGCTAGAGCACGCGGTTCATACCCGCGGTGTCGAGGGTTCGAATCCCCCTCTCGCTATGAAAAGAGAAAACTCCTGCGGAAGCGGGAGTTTTTTGCGTTATGATACATTCACAGAAAGGGTCAGGTAGAAGTATATGAAGTTATTCCACTTATCCGATCTTCACATCGGAAAACGAGTCAATGAATTTTCGATGATTGAAGATCAGAAATACATTCTGTCACAGATTCTCCATGCTGCGAAAATTAAGAAACCGGATGGCATTCTGCTTTCCGGGGATATTTATGACAGTACGATTCCAAGCGCGGAAGCGGTTCAGGTTTTTGATGCGTTTCTGACGGAACTGTCCGTGGAACGGATCCCCGCTTTTATCATCAGTGGAAACCATGACTCCGCGGAGCGTCTGGCGTTTGGTTCCAGCCTGATGGGAAAAAGCGGAATCTATTTTTCCAGGGTGTACGATGGAACGATCGAAAAGATTCCGCTGCAGGATGCGTATGGCACGGTGTGGATTCACCTGCTTCCGTTTTTGCGGCCTGCCGTGGTGCGCCATGCGCTGCCGGAGCGTGCAGAAGAGGTGTCGTATGCAGCTGACGCTGTCCGGATCGCGCTGGAGCAGGGTGCTGTTGATGAGAATGAGCGGAATGTACTCCTGGCGCATCAGTTTGTAACCGGGGCAAAACGATGCGAGGCCGAAGAACTGCAGGTCGGTGACCTGGATCAGATCCCGGTGGAACTTTTTGAAAGGTTTGATTATGTGGCACTGGGACATATCCACAGCCCACAGAAAGTGGGAAGGGAGACGGTGCGTTACTGTGGATCGCCGCTCAAATATTCTTTCTCGGAAGCCGGTCAGGAAAAATCCATCACGGTGGTCGAGCTGAAAGAAAAAGGAACAGTGGAACTTCGAACCATTCCGTTAGAGCCGCTGCGCGACATGCGGAAAATCCGGGGCACGTATCTGGAAGTCACGGCAAAATCATTTTATGAAAACAGCAACTGCGAGGATTATCTTCTGGTAACGCTGACCGATGAGGAGGATGTGCCGGATGGAATGGCAAAACTCCGCACCATTTATCCGAATCTGATGCGGCTGGAATACGATAATAAAAGAACAAGATCCTGCGCGGACATCGGCATATCGGAACGTGTGGAGGAAAAATCAGAACTGGAATTGTTCCGGGAACTCTATGAATTACAGAATAATCAGGACATGACCGCGCAGCAGGAAGCGCTGGTGGAAGAATTGATACGGGGGTTGAAAGCATGAAACCAAAGAAATTAGTCATTAGCGCATTCGGACCGTATGCGGACCGGATGGAACTGGATTTTGAACGCCTGGGCGGCGGTGGCCTGTATCTGATTACGGGAGATACCGGTGCGGGAAAAACGACGATTTTTGATGCCATTACGTTTGCACTTTACGGAGAGGCGAGTGGAGAAGTCCGCAAAGGCGATATGTTCCGCAGCAAGTATGCAAAACCGGAAGTGCGTACCTTTGTCGAGCTTACCTTTACGTATCAGGGAAAGGATTATACGGTAAAGAGAAATCCGGAATATCTGCGGCCGAAAGACCGTGGACAGGGAATGACGATGGAAAAAGCGAATGCGGAGCTGATTTTTCCGGATGAACGGCAGCCGGTGACGAAGATTTCGGAAGTGACAAAGGCGGTGACAGAGCTTCTCGGGCTGGATCAGCGTCAGTTCCGGCAGATCGCCATGATCGCACAGGGAGATTTTCAGAAACTGCTGCTGGCAGGAACGGCGGACCGGAGTGAAATTTTCCGGAAAATGTTTCACACAGAGATTTACCAGGAACTGCAGAACCGTCTGCGGGAGGAAGCAAAGGCGCGCTGGAAAACGTACGATGAAAAGAAACGAAGTATCAGCCAGTACCTGGACAATGTTGTATGCCCGGAGGATGCCAGATGGAAAAAAGAGTTTGACCGGCTGAAAAAAGAGAATTTTAACGGTCAGGTGATGCGCGGCATGGAACTGCTTGCGGAGTGTATCGAATGGGACGAGGAGCAGCTTTTCATGCTGAAAGAAGAGCAGCGTGCGATCCATGGCGAGATAGAAAAGAAAAACCAGCTGCTTGGAAAGATAAAAGACAGACAGACAAGGCAGGCGGAAAAAGAGCAGAAGGAAAACGAGCGGAAACTGCTGCTTCCGGAAGTAGAAGAAAAGAAAAAGAAAAGTGAGCGGGCGGAAAAAGAAGCCGGGATCTGTGAGAAGTTAGAAGAACAGATCCGGGAAGAAAAAGCGTGTCTGGAACTGCTGCGGAAAATGAAGCAGGAACAGGAAACGATGACGCAGCTGCAAAAGGAACTGCAGGAAACAGCGGAAACAAAAGCAAAACTGCAGGAAGAGCAGGAAAATGCGAAAAAAGTGCTGGAACAGCAGAAAGCACGAAAAGAAAAACTATCCGGTACGGAAGCGGAACTGGCACGGACGGAACAAAAAGAAACGTATGCCGCAGAGCAGGTGCAGCAGCTGAGCGCGTACTGTGAGAAAATTGGAAAGACAGCCGCTGAGGAAGCTGCAAAAAAAGAAGAGGAAAGTGCTCTTTGCGAAAAAATAAAAGAAGCAGAGCATACGGAAGGCAAGGTAGCCGAAGAGGCAGAAAAGCTGGCAGGGCAGGATAAAGTCTGCGAAAAGTTTCAGGAAGAAAAGGAAAGCATCAGGCGCAAAATCCTCACTTTGGCAGAAGCGAAAAAGCAGCTGGAAAAAAAGACGGATGAAGTGCAGCGGCTCGCAAAACGGCTGAAACAGTTACAAAGAGAAGAAGAGAAACTGCAGGCGGACAGAACAGTGACAGCAGAGCAGATGGCCAAAAGAGGCAGTGCTGCGCTGCTGCAGGAAAAATACCGTCAGGAGCGGGAAACACTGGAAAATCTGCTGAGAGGCTGGGAACAGGCCTGCCAAGAGCTGGAAGAGAAACAAAGTGCATACCGCGACGGAATCTGGAAGAGAGACGATCTGCGGAAAAATTATCAGGCGATGGAATCGTTATTTCTGGATGCGCAGGCGGGAATTCTGGCGGAAAAACTGACAGAAGGAAAGCCATGCCCGGTCTGCGGCGCGATTCATCACCCACAGCCTGCAAAACGGGCGGAGCATACGCCGGACAAAGCGACGCTGGATCAGAAAAAGGAAGAACTGCGGGAGCAGGAAGAAACAGCGGCAGGACAGAGCGAAGCGGCCGGAAACTGCGGCAGACGGGTAAAAGAACTGCGGGAGCAGCTGACTGTGTGTCTGGTAAAAGAGATGCCGTATGCGAAAAAAGAAAAGCAGGAAAGTGGTCTGACGGAAACTGACTTTATGAAATCAGCCCCGTATGCCAAAAGAAATGAAACGGATAGGAAATCAAATGAAACACAAAGATTTCTTCAAATGTCAGACTCCCTGTTCCGCCAGAAGGTAGAAAAGAAAGCAGAGCAGCTCCGGGAAGAAGAAAGTAAGCAGAAAGTGCGTCAGGCAGAATATGCGGAACTGGAAAAAACACAGACCAGTCAGCAGGAAAAACTGGAAACGCTGAAACAGGCAATCGCCGGGGCGCAGGCAGATCTTGGCCGGGCGGAAGGAACACAGAAAGTGCTGGAAGAACAGCTGAATAAAGAAATTTCAGAAGCAGAAAAGGAGCCAGGTTTTGAAGAAACAATAGTTTCTGCGGAGAAAAAGGGTTCTGCAGAGGATAAGGATTACGCAGAGACGGACGACAGAAACTTCCTTGCTGGTCAGATCGAAAAAGTGCTGCTCTTCTGGGAAAACAGGCAGAAACAGTGTGGAGAAGAATTCGCTGTGGCACAGGCAAAGATGAAACGCCGCACAGAATGCATTGCACTGCAAAAAGAGGCAGAATCCAGTCAGAAAAAGGATCAGGAACAGCTTCAGCGTGTGCGGAGTTGTCTTGAAGTCCTGCAAAGTGACCGGAAAAGATGGAATGAAAAGGAAGAGAAACTGCTGGAAACTCTGGAGCAGAAGAGAAAAGAAATAAAGTCGGCGGATCAGTTTGAGAATATTGCAGAGATTTCATTCACAGAAAAACAATTCCTGGAAATCCTGACAGATACAGAAAAACAACTTTGGGTTCGTTCGATGCAGGAACAGCGTTATTGGAAAGAAAAACAGGAGACGTTAGAAAAGCAGAAACGGAACCTTCTTGCGCAGAAAGAAGAGTTACAGAGAATCCAGCTGGAAATCCAGGCAGAAACGCAGAAAATAGAGCAGAGAGAAAAAACAATCCGCGAGAAGGAATTGCTGGAAGCAAAACGAAAGGCGGAGCAAAAGGCACTGCAGGAAAGAATTCAGGAAAAAGAAACCAAACTGGCGGGAAAAGAAGAAAAAGAACTGCTGGAGCATATCAAAGGATGGGAGACGCAGAAAGAACAGCGGAAAGCGGCGCAGAAAACGGCAAAAGAAGAACTGGACGCTGTGCAGAAAAAGCTGACGGAAGTACAGGCGGCTTTTGCGGCCATCCAGACGCTGGAAGCAGCGGATGAGGAAGCGGATTTACAGGGGCAGCAGCTCCCTTCAGAAACGGAGCTGCAGGAGAATCTTGAGATGCTTTCCGGGCGGAAGCAGGAACTGGATCAGCGTTACAACGAACAGTATCATGCGGCAAATACGAATCAGAACGTATACCAGGCTGTGCAAACGCAGCAAAGCCAGATGCAGGAGGTAGAGGAAGAATATAAATGGGTCAACGCGCTTGCGGATACCGCAACGGGAAATGTGACCGGAAAGCGGAAGATTGATTTGGAAACGTATGCGCAGATGGCGTATTTTGACCGGATTCTGCGCAAAGCCAATGTGCGTTTCCTGACGATGAGCCAGGGACAGTATGAGCTAAAACGGCAGGAAGACGGCGGAAATATAAAGAGCAAAGCCGGACTGGAACTGAATGTGATTGACCACTATAACGGGACGGAGCGAAGTGTCCGCACGCTTTCCGGCGGAGAATCTTTCCAGGCTTCCCTTTCCCTGGCGCTTGGGCTGTCGGATGAAATCCAGTCGTATGCGGGCGGCATTCAGTTAGACTCTATGTTTGTGGATGAAGGTTTTGGATCGCTCGATGCAGAGTCTCTGAACCAGGCCGTAAAAGCACTGGAAGGTCTGGCAGAAGGAAACTGTCTGGTCGGAATTATTTCTCACGTACCGGAGTTAAAAGACAGGATTGAGAAAAAAATTGTTGTGACGAAAAACCGGAGCCGGGATGGAGTAGGCAGCCGGGCTGTGATAGAATAAACGGCACAATCTGAAAATGCACCAGAAGTGTAAAAAGTGAAAAAGAAAATGTTACAGCTTGCGGGTTGCCAGTGAGCTGTAACAAGAATGCAGCAAGAGATCAGCTGGATTCGAGAGAATTCCTTGTCAGAAGGAATAGGAAATGCTATAATGGGTCCGTTGGGCAAAAAAAGTTGAACGAACAGAGCAAATCCGGCGAACTTGTGCCGGCTGCCATAGAATGGAGGAAACAAATGAAAACATCAGATTTTTATTATGATCTGCCAAAAGAACTGATTGCACAGGATCCGCTGGAAGACCGCAGCGCTTCCCGCCTGATGCATCTGGATAAAACGACAGGTGAATATAAGCATGGTCATTTCCGTGATATTCTGCAGTATCTGAAACCAGGCGACTGTCTGGTCATCAATGATACGAAGGTAATTCCGGCGCGTCTTTATGGTTCCAAGGTCGGAACGGATGCGGCAATTGAGATTCTTCTTTTAAAGAGAAAAGAAAATGACATCTGGGAAACGCTGGTAAAACCGGGCAAAAAATGCAAGGTCGGAACTGTAATATCCTTTGGAGACGGAATTCTGACAGGCGAAGTAGTCGATATCGTGGATGAAGGAAACCGCCTGATCCAGTTCCACTATGAAGGCATTTTTGAAGAAATTCTGGATCAGCTTGGTGAAATGCCGCTGCCGCCATATATCACACATAAACTGCAGGACAAGAACCGTTATCAGACGGTATACGCAAAACACGAAGGCTCCGCAGCAGCTCCGACCGCCGGACTGCACTTTACAAAAGAGCTTCTGCAGCAGGTACAGGATGCCGGTGTAAAGATCGCCCATGTAACCCTGCATGTCGGCCTTGGCACCTTCCGTCCG
>QWCE01005056.1_pt1 | contig 12402 bp, 11 predicted proteins | sample 1972531 | NCBI WGS metagenome assembly QWCE01 (sample SAMN09866716, study PRJNA288562) | Human gut metagenome isolate term4_stool, whole genome shotgun sequencing... | reverse complement strand
CTACAAGTGTGCTGTGCTGCCTCTGAGCAAGAAGCTGGGCGACAAGGCCATGGAGATCCGCAACGAGCTGAGCAAGTACTTCATGGTGGACTACGACGATACCGGTTCCATCGGCAAGCGTTACCGCCGTGAGGATGAGATCGGCACCCCGTACTGCATCACCGTGGACTTTGACACCGTGGGCGACGAGGCCAAGGGCATCGCTGCAGACAACTGCGTCACCGTCCGTGACCGTGATACCATGGAGCAGGTGCGTATGCCCATCTCCGAGCTGAAGAGCTACATCGAGAGCAAGATCGAGTTCTAAAAGACGATTGTTCCGGAGCCGTTCCCGCACAAAAGGGAGCGGCTCTTTTGTGTTTGGGTTGTGGACATTTCCGCCCCAAACGGGTATACTGAAACAAAATAAACACGGTTTACACCGCAGGAGGAACCTTTCGTGGAAAACTTTAACGAACTTCTGAAAAAATATGCCGATTTTATCGTCCGGGTGGGTGTGAATCCCCAGCCGGGCCAGACCCTCATCATCCGCTGCCCGCTGGAGGCCGCCCCGCTGGCCCGCCTGTGCGTGCGCAGCGCCTATGAGGCCGGTGCCCGGGACGTGCAGGTGGATTGGAGCGACAACGCTGTTTCCCGCACCCGGATGGAGCTGGGCAGCGAGGAAGCCCTGAGCGACTTCAAACCTTACCAGCTGCGCCGCTATCTCGACTACGCCGAGAGCGAGGGCGGCGTCTGCATCCTGCATCTCCTTGCGGATGATCCGGAGGTCTATGCCGGGTTGGACGGGGCCAAGATCAGCCGGGTGAATGCGGCCAACCGCAAATATATGGCTCCGTGGCGTGAGTACACCATGAACGACCGGGTGCAGTGGTCCATTGCCGCCATGCCCAGTGCCCCCTGGGCCAAAAAGATGTTCCCGGAGCTGGACGAGGCAGCCGCCATCGAGAAGCTGTGGCAGCTCATCTTTGACGTCTGCCGCGTGACGAACGGCGACCCCGTCAACGAGTGGAAAGCACATCTGGACCGCCTGACCACTCTGGGCGAGAAAATGAACGCGTTCGACCTCGAAAGCGTCCGCTTCCAGAGCAGCAACGGCACGGACCTGACCGTGGGCATTGCCGACGAGGCCATCTGGGAGAGTGCCGGCAGCAAGAACGAAAAAGGCGTGTTCTTCCTGCCCAACATCCCCACCGAAGAGGTCTTCACGGCACCCCACAAGGAGAAGGTCAACGGCATCGTCTACGGCACCAAGCCCTACGTGTTTAACGGCCAGCTCATCAAGGGCTTCCATGTGACGTTCAAAGACGGCAAGGTGGTGGAGCACGGGGCCGAGGAGGGCGCGGAGCTGCTGGGCCAGCTCCTGAGCACCGATGAGGGAGCCTGCCACATTGGCGAGGTGGCGTTGGTGCCTGCTTCCAGCCCCATCAACCGGAGCGGCGCGCTCTTCTACAATACTCTGTTCGATGAGAACGCCGCCTGCCACATTGCATTCGGTGCCAGCTATCCCGGCACCACCCGGAACGGCACGACTCTTTCCAAGGAAGAGCTGCTGGCCCGCGGCATGAACCAGTCTTCCATCCACGAGGACGTCATGATCGGTGCGGAGGACAGCAAGATCACCGGCAAGTGCCGCGATGGCCGCACCGTGACCCTGTTTGAGAACGGTGTCTGGGTTTTGTAAGGCCTGCCCTTGGCCGCAGGGCCCGGCTGCTTTCGATAAAACATAAAACCTGCCCGGGCTGCCAAGGGCTCCCCTGTTAGGAAAGACTCCCCCGGCCGGGGGAGGTGGCACACAAGTGTCGAAAGGTGAGCGTCTGAGAGGTTTTTCACGAAAAAGCTTGCATATTTCGCAAATGTATGCTATATTCTAGTAGTACGATATAGTTTTTATGGAACGTGGGCCGCAAGGTCCGCGTTTCTTGTTTGTTTGGAGGTTTTTTATGGCGAAACAGTCTGGCGGCAATACCGCCCAGAGAGTCGAAGCGCTTGTCCGCCCCACCGTGGAGGGCATGGGCCTGCGCCTGTGGGATGTTGTCTTTGAAAAAGAGGGGCCGGACTGGTATCTCCGTGTGCTGATCGACAAGGCGGACGGCTCCACCATGGACACCGACACCTGCGCCGATGTGTCCCATGCGCTGGACCCCATCCTGGACGAGGCAGACCCCATTGAGCAAAGCTATTATCTGGAGGTGGGCAGCCCCGGCCTTGGCCGCAAGCTGACCCGCCCGGAGCACTACACCGCTGTACAGGGCCAGAAGATCAGCGTCAAACTGTACAAGGCCAACGAGAACGGTGCCAAGGAGTTTTCCGGCATCCTGACCTCCCGCGAGGGGAATACCATCACGGTGGAGACCCCGGCGGGCCCCGTCCGTTTTGAAGCCTCCGCCGCCAGCACGGTGCGCCTGTGCGACGACGAAGACCTGTTTCATTGATGAAAAGTAAAACCCTTTATCACATAGAGAGTAAATCATAGGAGGAACCCGAAAAATGGCAGCAGCTAACAATGAATTTTTTGAAGCTCTCTCCATGCTGGAGCACGAGCGCGGCATCACCGCTGAGTATCTGATCGATAAGATCAAGGCAGCGATCGTGATCGCTGTCAAGAAGAACTACGAAGTGGAAGACAACAACGTCATGGTGGAGATCGACCCCGCCAAGGGCAAATTCAACGTTGCTCTCATTCAGGATGTTGTGGCCGATGAGGACTGGTACGACGAGCACAGCGAGATCGGCATTACCGAGGCCCAGAACATCCGCAAGGATTACAAGGTGGGCGACCGCGTGGTCACTCCCCTCAAGACCAAGGACTTTGGCCGCATCGCCGCACAGACCGCAAAGCACGTCATCCGTCAGGGCATCCGCGAGGCCGAGCGCAGCCAGCAGCTGAGCGAGATCCAGTCCCGCGCCCATGACATCGTGCAGGCCACCGTCACCCGCGTGGACCCCGAAAAGGGCATCGTGGCCGTGGATCTGGGCAAGGGCGGCGAGGCCATCCTGCCCCGCAACGAGCAGGTGCCCGGTGAGACTTACACCGAGGGCCAGGTGCTACAGGTCTACGTTGTGGACGTCGTCAGCGGCGACCGCGGCGCGCGCGTTATGATCAGCCGTACCCACCCGGGCCTGGTCAAGCGCCTGTTTGAGCTGGAAGTACCTGAAATTTACGACGGCACTGTGGAAGTCAAGGCCATCAGCCGTGAGGCCGGTGCCCGCACCAAGATGGCAGTCTGGTCCAAGGACGCCAACGTCAACCCCGTTTCCGCCTGCATCGGTCCCCACGGTGACCGTGTGGCTGCTGTGGTCGAGAAGCTGGGCGGTGAGAAGATCGACATCGTTAAGTGGAGCGAGGATGTCTCCGAGTTCATCTCCGCGGCCCTCAGCCCGGCCAAGGTGCTCAAGGTGGAGCTGCTGCCCGGCGAGACCCGCTCCTGCCGTGTGACCGTGCCGGACCAGCAGCTGAGCCTGGCCATTGGCAACAAGGGCCAGAACGCCCGTCTCTGCGCGCGCCTGACCGGCTACAACATCGACATCCGTCCCGAGAGCGGCTACTATGGCGAGGACGAGGAGCCCAAAGCCGAGCAGCCCAAGACCGAAGAGACCGCTGAGTGATTCCAGCGCACCCACTGCCAAAGGAGGGAAATCGGATGGCACAAAAAAAGATCCCTGCCCGCCAGTGCATTGGCTGCATGACCAGCCGCCCCAAAAAGGAGCTGGTGCGGGTGGTGCGCGCCCCGAGCGGAGAGATCAGCATTGACCCGGTGGGCAAAAAGCCCGGCCGCGGCGCGTACCTCTGCCCGGACGCCGCCTGCCTTGCAAAGGCAAAAAAGAAAAAGGCGCTGGAGCGCTGCTTTGAGCAGCCGGTTCCCGCCGAAGTTTACGACGCGCTGGCCCGGCAGCTGGCCGCGGTAGAACAGGAGGCCGCACAGGATGGCAAAGAATAAGAACAACGCTCCCGCAAAGCCTGCGCTGGCCCCGGCAGATGCCCTGTACCAGGCCGTGAGCCTCTGCCGCAAGGCAGGCGCCCTGACCATGGGCTTTGACGCCGTGGAAGATGCCTGCGTCAAGGGCAAGGCGTGGCTGGTCATGGTGGCCAGCGACGCCAGCGCCAAGACCGTGCAGCGTTTGAACTATGCCGTAGGCGACCTGGTGGATGTGATCCCCATGCCGCTGACACAGGATAGACTGGCTGATATCAGCCATAAACCGGTGGCGGTGTATGCCGTGACCGACCGCAACCTCGCAAAGCTCTGCTTTGACCGCCTGACGGACTGTGGAGCAATCAAAAATGAGGAGGATATGAGCGAATGACCGTAAAATATAAAGTAAGCGATTTTGCAAAAGACCTGAATATTTCCGCCAAGAAAGTGCTGGATGAGCTGAACGCCATGGGCAGCACCGGCAAGAAGAACAGCTCCACTCTGGAGGAGAACGAGCTGAACTACCTGCTGGAGAAATTCAGCAAGGATCATAGCGAGACGGACCTGAGCGCTTATCTGAACAGCGCCAAGCAGCCCGCTGCCCCCAAGAACACGGAGAAGAAGCCCGAGCAGAAGAAAGCCGAGAAGCCCGCTGAGAAAAAGGCAGAGCCCAAGGCCGCCCAGAAGTCGGCTGAGAAGAAGTCGGAGCCTGCAAAAGCTGCCCAGCAGCCCCAGCAGAAAAACAATAACAGCAAGCATAACGAGAAGAAGCCCGAGCAGCATAAGAAGCGTGAGGAGAAGACCGTCTCCCTGAGCGAGCTGGCCCGTGAGACCGGTGCCAAGGCAAGCACTGCCCCGGCCCAGTCCGTCTCCGTCCGCCGCGAGGACAATCAGGTCACCGTGGATACCCGTACCGTGGATATGAACGTGGACCGCTTTGATGCCCGTTACGACGATCTGGCTTCCACCAAGAACACGGAGAACCGCCGCAAGCCTACCCCGCAGGGCAACAAGCAGAAGTTCACCCAGCGCGGCCAGCGTCAGCGCCAGCAGTTCCAGAAAGGCAAGCGCGAGACCGAGTTCGAGCGCCTGCAGCGCATCCAGCTGGAAAAGGCCCGCAACGCACAGCTGAAAGTCTCCATCCCGGATGAGATCACCGTCGGTGAGCTGGCTGCCCGCCTGAAGCAGCAGGCTGGCAAGGTCATTGCCAAGTTCATGCAGATGGGTGAGATGCACGCCATCAACGACATCATCGATTTTGATACCGCTTCCCTGCTGGCCGAGGAGTTCCACGCAAAGGTCGAGCACGAGGTGCATGTGACCATCGAGGAGCGCCTGTTCACCCAGGAAGAGGATGCACAGGAAGACCTCGTCGAGCGTCCCCCGGTCGTCTGCGTCATGGGCCACGTTGACCACGGCAAGACCAGTATTCTGGATGCCATCCGCAAGACCAACGTCACCGCGGGCGAGGCCGGCGGCATCACCCAGGCCATCGGTGCTTATCAGGTCAAGATCAACGACAGCCTGATCACGTTCCTGGATACCCCGGGCCATGAGGCATTTACCTCCATGCGTGCCCGTGGTGCCAACATGACCGATATCGCGGTTCTGGTCGTGGCTGCCGACGACGGCATCATGCCCCAGACCATTGAGTCCATCAACCACGCCAAGGCTGCCAACGTCAAGGTCATCGTGGCCATCAACAAGATGGATAAGCCCACGGCCAACCCCGAGCGCGTCAAGGAGGGCCTGACCAAGTACGGCCTCATCCCCGAGGACTGGGGCGGCGACGTGGCCTGCATCCCTGTTTCTGCCATGACCGGCATGGGCATCAACGACCTGCTGGAGCGCATTGCGCTGGAAGCTGAGGTCATGGAGCTCAAGGCCAACCCCAACCGCCGCGCCAAGGGTGCTGTGGTCGAGGCTCGTCTGGACAAGGGCCAGGGCCCCATTGCCACCATCCTGGTGCAGAACGGCACCCTGCACTCCGGCGATGTCATCATTGCCGGTACCGCTGTGGGCCGTGTGCGTACCATGCGCAGCGATAAGGGCAAGCTGCTGAGCGATGCCGGCCCCTCCACTCCTGTGGAGATCACCGGCCTGACTGCTGTGCCCGAGGCAGGCGACCTGTTTGAGGCCGTTGAGGACGAGCGCCTGGCCCGTGAGCTGGCCGAGCAGCGCATTGCTGACGCCAAGGAGAAGCAGTTCTCCTCGTTCCAGAAAGTCACCCTGGATAACCTGTTCAGCCAGATGGCTCAGAACGATATGAAAGAGCTGGCCATCGTCGTCAAGGCCGACGTGCAGGGCTCTGCCGAGGCTGTCAAGCAGAGCCTCGAAAAGATCTCCAACGATGAGGTCCGCGTCCGCGTCATCCACGCCGGTGTCGGTGCCATCAGCAAGTCCGATGTGGATCTGGCCGATGCCTCCAACGCCATCATCATTGGCTTCAATGTCCGCCCGGACAACGTGGCCAAGGAAGAGGCCGCCGCTACCAAGGTCGAGATGCGGATGTACCGTGTCATTTACGATGCCATCAACGATGTCACCGACGCTATGAAGGGTATGCTGGCTCCCAAGTTCCGCGAGGTCTCTCTGGGCGAGCTGCAGGTCCGTCAGGTGTACAAGATCTCCAACGTCGGCACCGTTGCCGGCTGCCGCGTGACCAGCGGCAAGATCACCCGCGACAGCAAGGTGCGCGTGGTCCGTGATGGCATCGTCATCACCGAGGACGAGATCGCGTCCCTGAAGCGCTTCAAGGACGACGCCAAGGAAGTGGCCGAGGGCTACGAGTGCGGCGTGACGCTGGCAAAGTTTGCGGACGTCAAAGAGGGCGACGTGTACGAAGCTTTCAAGATGGAAGAGTACCGCGACTAAGATTTGCAAAACCTCTCAGTCTCGCATTCGCTCGACAGCCGTTCCCCTTTCGGCACTTGCGTGCCACCTCCCCCGACCGGGGAAGTCTTTCCTACCAGGGGAGCCCTTGGCAAAGAGGTTTCGTTTTCGATGAAACTGCTTTGTGTTTGCTGGAAAACGGTACGAACTGCCAAAGCCTCCCCTGACAGGGGAGGTGGCATCGTGCAGCGATGACGGAGAGGTTATTTTGTGATAGGAGAAACCAAATGTCTCAAAAAAATATGGGCCGTCTTGCGCAGGATATGAAGCGTGAGGTCATCGCCATCATTGGCCGCCTGAAAGACCCCCGCCTGGAGGGTGGTCTGCTGACCGTGACCCGCCTGGACGTGACGCCCGACCTGGATGTTGCCAAGGTCTATGTGAGCGTGATGGGCCGCGCCGACGGCCCCAAGCCTGCCATTGAGGCGCTGAACCGCGCGGCCGGCCATGTGCGCACCGAAGTCAGCAAGAAAATGCACATCCGCAAAGCCCCCCGCTTCATCTTTGTGGAAGACGACGGTGCAGCCTATGCGGCCCACATCAACGAACTGCTCCGCGAGCTGAATGTCAGCGGCTCCGACGACACGCGGGAGCCGGAAACCGAGGACTAACTCAGCCTTGCGGAAAGGATGGATCATGGGATGACAGAACAACTGAACGTGCAGCAGATGGCTGAGCGCCTCCGTGCTGCGGACAATGTTTTGATTCTGTGCCACAAAAACCCGGATGGTGATACCGTTGGCTGCGGCAGCGCGCTGTACTACGCCCTTAAGGCGCTGGACAAAAACGCGGCTGTCCTCTGCTCCGACGTCATCCCCTCCCGGTATGCGTTTACCAACCCACGCCTGTTCAAGGGCGAGTTTGAGCCCCAGACCGTGGTGGCCGTGGATGTGGCCGGCATCCAGCTCTTTGGTGAGAACAACGGGGTGCCCCAGTATACCCGCCACATTGATTTTTGCATCGACCACCACGCGGGCAACAGCGGCTACGCTGATTTTACCCTGCTGGACGGCCAGGCCGCGGCGGCAGCGGAGCTGTTGTATGAGGTCATCATGGCCATGAAAGTGCCCATGACGGCCCACATTGCCAACTGCCTGTACACCGGTCTCTCCACCGATACCGGCTGCTTCCGCTTTTCCTCCACCACGGCAAAGACCCATCTGGTGGCGGCAAAGCTCATCGAGGCAGGGGCCCAGGTGGAAGAGCTGAACACCCTGCTGTTTGATACCAAGCCCCGCGCCCGGATGGAGGGCGAGCGGATCGCGCGGAACCATCTGGAGTATCATCTGGATGGCCGCTGCGCCCTCATCTACCTCACCCGGGACGAGATCGAGCAGAGCCAGGTGGACCCCGCCGATCTGGAGGAGCTCACCAGCCTGCCCATCAGCATTGAGGGGGTCAAGGTCGGCCTGACCCTCCGCCAGCAGCCCGGCGGCAGCTACCGCATCAGCGTCCGCACCGCCAAGGGTGTGGACGCCTGCGCCATCGCCCGGCGTCTGGGCGGCGGCGGCCACACCCGCGCGGCGGGCTGTGAGCTGCTGGGCAACCTGGACAACACCAAGAGCGCCATTCTGGCCGAGGTGGAGGCGGAGCTGGATGCTCCCCAGACGCCCGACGGACAGGAGGAAGTCTGATGCAGGGAATCCTCATTGTGGATAAGCCCACGGACTGGACCAGTTTTGATGTGATTGCAAAGCTGCGGGGCATTCTGGGCACCCGGAAGCTGGGCCACAGCGGCACGCTGGACCCCATGGCTACCGGCGTGCTGCCGGTCTTCTGCGGCGGGGCCAGCAAGGCGGTGGACTTACAGCTGGACCACACCAAGGCCTACCGCGCCACCCTCAAACTGGGTGCGCGCACCGATACCGGCGATGTGACCGGTGCCGTGCTGGAAACAGCCCCGGTGACTGCCGGGGAAAAAGAGCTGCTGGAGGTGCTGCCCCGCTTTGTGGGGCCCCGGATGCAGACGCCGCCCATGTACTCGGCGGTCAAGATCAACGGCCAGCCGCTCTACAAACTGGCGCGGCAGGGCATGGAGGTGGAGCGGAAAGCCCGCCCCATTGAGATCCTGTCCATCCAGTACGAGGGCAGCCCGGCGGAGAATGAGTACACCCTGACGGTCAAATGTTCCAAGGGCACCTATATCCGGGTGCTGCTGGAGGAGATCGCGGAGGCCATGGGCCAGAAAGGCACCATGAGCGCCCTGCGCCGCGTTGCGGCCGGGGTCTACACCGAGGCCGACGCCCACAGCCTGGAAGAGATCCAGGCCGCCAAAAACGCGGGCCCCGAGGCCCTGCAGGCCCTGATGCTGCCGGTGGAGAGCGTGTTCACCTCTCTGCCGCTGCTGGTGGCGGGCGAGCGGGTGGAGCAGCACCTGTACAATGGCTGCCCTACCAGCCGCTACCCCGCTGCGGATGGCCGCTACCGGGTGCGGAACGCGCAGGGCCAGTTCCTCGGCCTTGCCAACATCACCGGGGGCGTGCTCCGGGTGGAAAAGCTCTTTGTGGAGCGAAACTGAAGGAAAAGGAATGATGCCAATGCAGATCTATTCACAGCTTGTGCCGCTTGCGCTGGGCAATGCAAACGGCAGTGCCGTGGCCATGGGCTTTTTTGACGGCATCCACATTGGCCACCGCGCCGTCATCGAGGGGGCGGTCCAGTGGGCAAGAGCCCACGGGGCATCCCCGGCGGTATTCACGTTCAAATTGCCCACCGAAAACAAGATGAAAGGCAAGCGCCTCCTCTCCACCGAGGATAAACATGCCCTCATCGAACATCTGGGCGTGGAGCATTATCTCTGCCCGGATTTTGAGGAGATCAAGGCCATGACGCCCGAGCAGTTCGTGCTGGGCATCGTGCGGGACTGCAACGCCAAAGCGCTTTTCTGCGGCGAAAACTTTACCTTTGGGGCCAAAGCCGCCGGAAACCCGGAACTGCTGCGCAAGCTCTGCGCCCCGCTGGGGGTGGAAGTGGTGGTGCTGCCCATGGCCCGGTTTGAGGAAAAACCGGTCTCTTCCACCCGCATCCGCACGGCGCTGGAGGGCGGCGACATCCCGGCGGCAAACGCCATGCTGGGGATGCCCTACGCGATCCGCTTTGCGGTGCACCACGGGGCTGGTCTGGGCCGGACGCTGGGGGTGCCCACCATCAACCAGCTCTACCCGCAGGGGTTCCAGCTGCCGCGTTTCGGCATCTATATCACCCGGACCAAGATCGGGGATACCTGGTACCCCTCGGCCACTGGCCTGGGCACCCGGCCCACCGTCAACGACGATCTTTCCAAGGTGACCTGCGAGACGTTCATCCCGGGCTTCTCGGGCGACCTGTATGGCACCGACCCGGTGGTGGAGTTTTACGCCTACCTCAGCCCCAGCAAAAAGTTTGATACACTGGACGAGCTGCGGGACTGCATCAACCATGCAGCCCGGCGGGCCCAGGAGTATTTCCAGTAAACGAAAAAACACCGTTCGGCTGAACGGTGTTTTTTGTTTGCAGAAAAGGGAAATACCGCAATACTCAATCGAAGAATCTGCCCTTGAGCACGTTTTCGATCACGGCCTGTTTCAGGGCGGGAGAGAGGGTGCTGTCCGCCTCCATGGCGGCAAGCAGCGATTCTTTCGTTTCGGTCTGGGCGGCGCACCGGGTGATGGCGTGGTCCGCGTCGGCATCCAGCACCAGCAGGGCGGGGGAGTCGGGCGTCCAGCGCTGCCATCTGGTGGAGCCGGAAAGCAGCTTTTTGCCGTTGGGGTCGCCGCTGGTGATGAAGTTTTTCAGATAGACGCGCAGCTGTTCCGCCATGGCCTGATAGCCTGCGCCGGAGAGGTCGGCCCAGCCGAAGTAGGGGTTGCTGCCAGACAGCATCGGGAGGGCGATGCCCTGGAACGAGCCCAGCAACGGGATCTGTGTTTTGCTGGCGGAAGAGCCGTACTCGACCTGCCCCAGGTAGAGCGGCGCGCCGCTCCGGGCCGCAATCACCTCCGCACTGCCACGGGTGCTGAAGACCCGGCAGAGGGCTGAACCATAGGTGGCGGCAAACTGCTTGGCTGCTTCCAGCTCGTCGGCGGAAAAGCGTTTGGCCTCCTCGCTGGAAAACCAGCTGTCCCACCGGGCGGCGGCGTTGAATTCATCGGCCCCGGTCAGCAGCAGGGTAGGAATTTCGCTGTACTGAGCCGCTGGATATCCGCCCTCGGGCAGGGTGATGCCGTCCGCATAGAGATGGGGGAAGACGCTCATCCGTAAACCGGCATTTGCCATCAGCGGAGCCAGACGGGCGGCATCCACGCCACAGAGCCAGCTGCGGACCGCAGGGTCTTCCGTCAGCAGCCAGCGCCGCGCGGCTGCTTCGGTCAGAGCCTTGCCGTCCTGCACGGCCAGCGGTGCCAGAGCAGCGGCAAGCGTTTCAGCACTCGTGTTCTCATCCGCGCAGGTCATGCCGCCGGAAATAGAAATGGCTTTCTGGAACCGGCCCACAAACAGGGGACTGGCCAGCAGGGCCATTCCGTCCCGCCCGCCGGCTGCAAAGCCGAGGACCGTGATGTTCTGCGGGTCGCCGCCGAACGATGCGATATTGTCCCGCACCCAGTCCAGCGCCTTGGCCATGTCCAGCAGGGCAAAATTGCCCGTTTCCTCCGGGCCGGAGCAGAAGGCGGGCAGGCAGTTGAAGCCGAACAGCCCCAGCCGGTATTCCAGCCCCACGAAGACACAGCCCAGCTGCTCGGCCAGAAATCCGCCCGGAAGCTCCCGCGCGGAGCCGATCTGATTGCCGCCGCTGTGCAGGTAGACGATGACGGGCCGTTTGCTGGCCTTTTCCGTGGTGTAAACGTCTAATTTGAGGCAGTCTTCGGTGCCCAGGGCGCAGGTGCTGTACTGGTACGCCGCCGCGCCGGGGACGGTGCAGTCTTTGGCGTCGGCCCAGGGGGCGGGGTCCTGCGGGGCTGTCCAGCGGGCGTCCCCGGCGGTGGAAGCGCCGTAAGGGATGCCATACCAGACGAGATGCCCCTCCTGCCGGATGCCCTGCACCGGGCCGTGCTGAGTTTGGCATACCGTGCCGATGGGGGCTGCAGCGGCGGCTGCGGGCAGCGAAAAGCCCGGCAGGCTGGCGGCTGCGGCGGCCACGGCTCCGGATTTGAGAAAACTGCGGCGGGAAAACTTGGGTGCTTGCATCGTAAAATCCCTCTCTTGTAAAATACACCTAAATTATAACAGCCCGGGTTTGAAATGCAATGACCGGGCAGCGACAAAATTGTAAAAAATTTTCTTGCTTTTTGCACGGCTTTCTGTTATACTAGCACTGTTACCGCGGCACGGGGCTGGGAGTATGCCCGTTTGGGAGTACCGTTTCCCGCAATCTGTGCTGACGGCAAATAAAATTTTAATAAAGAGGTACTGTACTATGAACAAGCAGGAAGTTATGGCCAAAGTCGCTCTGACTGAGAAGGACACTGGCTCCCCCGAGGTTCAGGTCGCTCTGCTGACCGCTCACATCAACGAGCTGAACGAGCACCTGAAGAAGAACCCGAACGATCACCACAGCCGCCGTGGTCTGATGAAGATGGTTGGCCGCCGCCGCAATCTGCTGGCCTACCTCCAGAAGAAG
>QWCE01005054.1_pt1 | contig 12404 bp, 13 predicted proteins | sample 1972531 | NCBI WGS metagenome assembly QWCE01 (sample SAMN09866716, study PRJNA288562) | Human gut metagenome isolate term4_stool, whole genome shotgun sequencing... | reverse complement strand
CATCGTTCGACTTGCATGTGTTAAGCACGCCGCCAGCGTTCGTCCTGAGCCAGGATCAAACTCTCTATTAAATGTTTGATCAGCTCTTTCGCTGACTTTTATTTTTTCACCGAATTATTGTTTGGTTGTACTTACTCAAAAGTTTTTTACACTTTTTACTTGTTTAGGTTCTTTTGCACTCTTCTTGAGTGACAACTATTTTATATTACCATTGTTAAAATATATTGTCAAGCACTTTTTAAAACTTTTTTGAAGACTCGCTTCTTTTCAAGCATTTAAAAAGGCACTTCCCTTGAGTGCCTAATTATAATATCAAGTTATTTTACTTTTGTCAAATGTTTTTTTATTTTATTTTTATCTTCTTATATTTCTTGTTCCTACTTATATATAAGGCTATTTTAATTTAAAGTCGAATCCCTGTTCTTTAATTGTATTTAATATTAGGGTTCTCTTTTCTAATGTATTTTCAAATCTCTGTATTAATTGTTCACTAAAGGAGTCCAATGGTTTGTCTTTTTGTCTAAGGTCATAATAGGTTTTCATCTCTTCATCATAATCTTTTATTTCTTGTTGATAATTGTCGAAAATTTTGTATTCGTCTTCAAAAAATCTTAAATCCATATCCATTCTTGGTTTTAGCATTGGTTCTTGGTCTGGATATCCAAATGCAACTCCAAGCACTGGGAATGTGTATTTCGGAAGTTTTAAAATATTTATTATCTCTTTGCTATCGTTTAAAATAGATCCTAAAAAAACTCCGCCCATGTCTTTTGATTCTATGGCATTCATTAAATTTTGCGAAGCAAGTACAGCGTCCGTAAAGCCTTGGAAGAATTTTTCCATGTCGTATGCCTGTTCATAGCTTTTTTCTGTCTTCTCTTTTACAATTTCATTGTTTCTGTAGCAGTCCACAATAAAAATAAATAGTTCTGGTGCTGTTTCTACGTAGTCTTGCTTACAAACTTCTGCTATCCTTTTCCTCTTCTCTTTGTCTACTACTCTTATTACTGAATATGATTGTATTCCAGTGCTTGTAGCTGTCCTTTGTATCACTTCTTTAAAGGTATCTAAATCTTCTTTTGAAACTTCTTGGTCTTTAAATTCTCTTATTCTTCTATGTTTAAGTTGATGTTTAATTGTTTCGTTCACTATATCACTTCTCCTGTTATTATAACTGGTAGGCTTACTTTTTCGTCAAAGTCTTCGCCTTTAAAGTTTCCATATATTTTTATGTTTTTAAAGCCCACTTTCCGCATTATGCTAACCATTTCGTCTTTTAAAAGCGGAAATAGCATTTCATTATTTTCTATTATAATGTCATTTACTATTAATTTGGTGTTAAATCTTATATGGTCTTTTTCTTTAAAATAGCTTCTATAGAATGTGATTTCATCTTTTTTTATTTGTGGTAGGTCTCCCAAATATCCATCTGTATCTTCGTTCTTCAAGAATTTTTCAAAGTTTATAAATTGTATTACAATTCTTCCGTTTGAATTTATTCTTTCATAGGACTTTTCTAAAAATTTTCTAATTTCATCGTAGTCTTTTAGGTGGGCGATTGAGTTTCCAACGCAATATAGCAAGTCAAATTTTTCTTTTATCTCATCAAGTTCTAACATATTTAATTTTTTAACATCAAGATTTTTTTCCTTTGCCATCTCTACAAATGTTTCATCTAAGTCAATTCCTGAAACTTTTATCCCTTCGTCTTGAAGTGCCTTCATTGTCTCTCCTGTGGCGCAGGCAATGTCAAGGGCAGTTTTGGGATTACCCTTCATTAAAAATTTTACTTTTGCAGGACCAATGGGAAATATTTCCTCATAGTAGTTTGCTATTGAAGTATAAAATTTACTCACAGTATCACCTCTATTTCTTTATACCCATTCGCAAATAAAAAAGTAGTCTCGGAATTTCCGAAACTACTCACTTGTTATTGTAATGATTGTGCTGCAGTTATTAGGGCAATTTTATATATGTCTTCTTCTACACATCCTCTTGAAAGGTCTGATATTGGTTTGTTTAGTCCTTGTAAAATTGGTCCAATAGCTTCGTATCCTCCAAGTCTTTGTGCAATCTTGTATCCAATGTTTCCAGCTTGTAGGTCTGGGAATATAAATACATTGGCTTTTCCTGCAACTTCTGAGCCTGGTGCTTTTTTCTTAGCAACTACTGGTGAGATTGCAGCATCAAATTGCATTTCCCCATCTATCACTAAATCTTTTTCAAGTTCTTTTGCAATCTTTGTAGCTTCTGCCATCTTTGTAGCAAAGTCATGTTTTGCTGACCCTTTTGTAGAGAATGAAAGCATTGCAACTTTTGGGTCTATTCCAAATATTTTTGCAGTTTTCGCTGAACAAACAGCAACTTCTGCAAGTTGTGAAGCCTCAAGTTCTATATTGATTGCAATGTCTGCAAACACATATAGTTCTTCATTTGGTCCAAGCATAAGCATTGCTCCACTGGTTCTTGAAATTCCTGGCTTTGTCTTTATGATTTGAAGAGCTGGTCTAACTGTATCTCCCGTTGAATTTACAGCTCCACTTACAAGTCCAGAGGCCTTTCCTGTGTGAACGAGCATTGTTCCAAAGTAGTTTGGAATCTTAAGCATATCTTCACATTCTTCTTTTGTATTCTTGCCCGCTCTTCTTTCTTCAAGGGATCTTAATAATAAATCTTTTTCAGCATAATTTTCCATGTCTAAAATTTCAAGTTTTGAAATATCTAAACCATTTTCTTCTGCAACTTTTTTTATTTCAGCTACATCTCCAAGTAGTATTGGGTGTATGATACCTTCTTCTTGTAATCTAATTGTCGCATTTAATATTCTTAAATCTTCCCCTTCTGGAAAGACTATCTTTATATCTTTCCCTTTGATTTGTTCTTTTACATTTGTAATTATGTCCAATTTAATCTCCTTTATTTTAAAGCCATTTCCAAAGCGGCTTTTTCCTCTTCTGATAGATCTTCAGAAACTTTCCCCTTTTCTACAACTTTTGAAAAACTCACGGAATTGTCTCTCCCATAAATACTTGTTAGTATAACTCCATTGTCATTTCCGTCTAAAAGAGCCAGTGAGAAAGAAAGCTTGTTTCTAAGTTCGGGAAATGCGTCATATCTAACATATCCAACTTTTTGTACAGTTTTATTTATAACCGATTCTAAAGCATCCTGCCTTTGTTTTATCTGTTCTTGCGATATGATAACTTTATCTAAGTCCTCTGAGTGGGACAATAATATCTCTTCAAGGTTAAGCTCTCCTCTTCCTCTCAATATGTTGTCATATCGTCTTTTAAGTCTATTAATTTTTTTATTGAGCTTAAATATATTCGTGAAGGCTACAAACATAAGTAGTGCCAGCAATATGAATAAAAAGAAGCTGCCTGTCTGTACTATTGTCTTAAATGTTTCCACTTTTTACCTCGTCGGATATATTTTTTAGAGCCTGTATTCCCTTATCTATTTCTTCATTAGTATTAAAGGAAGAAAAGCTAAATCTTACAGCTCCTTTTTCTTCTGTTCCAATTGCCTTATGTGCAAGGGGAGCGCAGTGAAAACCTGCTCTTGTAGCAATTCCGTACTCTTGATCCAGTTTGTATGCAAGGGCAGAAGAGTCAATCCCCTCTATGTTTATAGAAACTACTGGCCCTTGCCTTTCATCTAAAGGTCCATAAGTTTCAATGCCTTTAATATTTTTTATTCCGTCTATAAAACGAGCTCTATGCATATTTTCAATGTCTCTTATCTTTTCAAGTCCAATTTCATTAATATAATCTATCCCATATCCAAGGCCTACTATTGCAGGCCCATTTAGGGTACCTCCTTCAAGCTTATCTGGATATATGTTAGGCATATTCAGATTTTGTGAAAAGGAACCTGTTCCTCCCTCTTCAATGGTATTTAAAACTCTTTCTGTGTTGACATAAAGTCCTCCTGTTCCCATAGGTCCAAGAAGCGACTTGTGTCCAGGAAAGCAGACTATATCTATATTTTGTTTTTTTACATCTATATCTAAATACCCAGCACATTGGGCGGCGTCTACAATAACAAAAATATCTTTTTCTTTAAGCACTTTGATTATTTCATCAAGGGGTGTAATACTTCCAACTAAGTTTGACATTCCAGTTATTACACAAAGATCTGTGTTATCCTTTATGGCCTTTTTAAAATCTTCTGGATTAAGCACACCATTTTTATCTGCATCAACTATTGTAAGCTCAATATGACCTTCGTCCTTTAGATGAACCAGCGGCCTAAGCACAGAGTTATGTTCCATAGCAGAAGTTATCACATGACTCTTTTCTCTATATGCGCCTTTAATAGCTATATTTAAAGCATCTGTGCAATTTTTTGTAAATATTAAGTTAAGAGGATTGTCTCCTCCAAAAAACTCAGCAACCTTTGCTCTGGCACTAAAAATTTCCCTGTCCATCTTTAAAGACATGGCATGACCACTTCGCCCAGGGTTTGCCCCGAACTCTTTCATTGCCTCCATTGTCTTTTGATAAACTATTTCAGGCTTAGGCCAAGAAGTAGCGGCGTTGTCAAAATAAATCATCTATTTCATCTCTTCCAATCTGGTATAACAGCTATTCATAAGCTCTTCATGAAGCTCTTTAAGTTGTTTTTGGTAGTCTTCAAGTCTTTTTACTACACTGTCTTTATATTCACCTGGGTTAACTGATTTTAAATTTATGATTACATTTAAAAGAACTGCTTCTCCACTGCCATAAAGAAGGGATGTTCCAGCACCTTGGTCGGTTATTGCCCAAATATTTCCATATTTCGCAAATGACTTTTGAAGCTTCATGCAATCCAATATCAATTCACAGGTTTTTAGAGGTACTTCAAGAGCTGTTTTGTATCCTTCTTGCATCTTTTCGTCCCTAATCTTCTTTTCTTCAGGAGTTTCCTTTGGTAATTTCATAGCGTCAAGAACTGCGTCAAAGGACTTAGCGTCAGCTTCAACCATAAGCTTAAGCTCTTCAATTTTATTTTCCATCTTAACATAGTCAGCTTTAACAAGTTCTTTTATTTCCTCATCAAGCTTTTCAAAGGACTTCTTTCCAAAACTTAGATTTGCAACCATAAGGGTAAGTGCTGCACCAAGTGCTCCAGTGTAAGCTACCACTGCTCCACCTCCTGGCATTTCAGGTCCCTTAACTTTTTCTAAAAAACTAACTAAATCCATATCAATATACATTTAAATACCTCCCAAAATTTCTAATATCCTATCCAAATCCTCATTGTTCATATATAAGATTTCTATCTTCCCACCTTTTTTCTTAGGTTTCAAATTAACTTTGGTTCCAAAAAAATCTACAAGTCTCTCTTCAATTTCAATTTTATAAATATCCTTCGGTCTCTTATTAGTCGTTCTCTTTTCCACTTCTCTGACAGAAGACTTGTTCAGTAGTAACTTTTCAAGCATTTTGAAACGCTCTTTCTCGTCCTTTATAGAAAGGAGAGTTCTCGCTTGAGTAGAAGTTATTTCCCCTTGTTTCAAATATTCTAATATCTTAGGGTCAAGCTTTAAAAGTCTAATGGTATTTGCAATATAAGACCTTGACTTACCAAGTCTTTTTGCAAGCTCCTCTTGAGTATAATTATAACTTCTTAAAAGTTCTTCATAGGCAGTTGCCTCTTCATAGGGATTTAAGTCCTCCCTTTGAATGTTTTCAATAACGGACATCTCCATAATTTCTTTGTCCGTGGCGTCAATTATCCTAACAGGAACTTTTTTTAAATTTGCCAATAGAGATGCTCTATACCTTCTCTCACCGGCAACTATTTCATATTCCGAGTCGACTTTTCTAACTATAATCGGCTGAATTATACCAAACTCTTCTATTGACTCCTTTAGTTCAAATAAACTCTCCTCGTCAAATTCTTTTCTTGGCTGGTCGTGTCTTGGATATACCTTATCTATATCAAGCTCAAGTATTTCCGAACCTAAATCAGAATCCATCAGGGACTTTTCTATACTGTCTTGGGGAATAAGTGAACCTAAGCCTCTTCCTAAACCTTTTCTCTTAGTCATTTAATCACCTGTTATTATTTATTATCTCTTTAGTCAAATCTTTAAAAGCTGCTGCTCCAAGAGAATTTTTATCGTAAGTAAAAATCGATTCACCGAAACTTGGCGCCTCTGCAAGTCGTACATTTCTTGGAATAATCGTAGAAAATACCTTGTCTTTAAAGTACTTCTTAACTTCCTTTTCAACTTCAATAGCCAAGTTATTCCTTCCGTCATACATTGTCAAAAGCACTCCCTCAATCTCTAAAGAGCTATTCAAAGACTTCTTAACGAGATTAATCGTTTCTATAATAAGGCTAAGTCCTTCAAGAGCATAGTACTCGGACTGAATCGGAATTATAACAGAGTCTGCTGCAACAAGGGCATTTATACTTAAAAGTCCCAAGGATGGAGGGCAGTCTATAAAAATAAAATCATATTCATCTTCCAAAGACTCTATGGCCTTTTTAACATAAAACTCCCTTTCCTCCATGCTGATAAGTTCGATTTCTACACCTGATAACTGAATATTTGAAGGTATTATATGAACATTTTCGCTTGATGTTTCATAAATCAAATCATTTATGTTATGAGTAGATGAAGAAAATAAATCATATATTGAATTGTCTAAATTATTTTTATCCAATCCAAGTCCTGATGTTGTGTTGGCTTGGGGGTCCATATCTAAAACCAAAACCTTTTTTCCCCTTATCCCCATACCACAGGACAAGTTTACAACAGTAGTTGTTTTCCCAACTCCACCCTTTTGATTAAAAATACAAATTGTTTTCATAATACCTTCCTTTCTTAGTTTATTATAACATAGAAATAGTGGCTTTTTCAGCTTAAAAAATTGTGCATAAAAAATACCCACCTACGCGGTGGGTATAAAAATTATTTTAAATTATTTAAACTGAAATTTTCATCATAGGCCTTTTGAATTATCTCTGGTGAAAGCCCAGAAGACTTCAAAGCACTTTCATATATCTTTACAATGAGCTCGTAGGCTTTGTCTCCTTTTTTTAATTCTGCACAGCTTAGTTTCTTCTCTCCATTTTCGTACTCTTCCATATTTATAGCAAGCTCTTCAGAGTCAGTTGGAAAGTCAAAGTTTATGGATTTATTTTCATGAATAAGAGTAGTGTATCCAATACATTTATAGTGGTTGTCCTCCTTTACCTTATCAAGCTCTTCAAATAATTCCTCCACATCTCTTTCATGACCTTCATAGAACAGGTCAAATCCAATATATCCCTGTTCTGCTCCAAGAAAATTAAATCTTAGTTCATCTTTTCTTATCTCCTCTGTTGAGATTTTAGAATCTGTATTATTTAAATTCTCTGTTGTACTTACTGAGCTTTTTGAATTCGAGGTATCAACTTTATTTACATCCTTGTTACAAGATGTAAAAATAAACATTGCTAAAACTAAAATACCTACACCAAGTCGTCTCATTTTAATCCTCCTCAAACTTCTTAAAATAAATAATCGTCTTAAACAAATCGCCGTCTATTTCCATATTGAAAACTCCACCCTGTCCTTCCACAAATGATGTGGCAATTGAAAGTCCAAGTCCATTTCCTTCGGTGTTTCGAGATTTGTCCGCCCTTATAAACCTCTGTTGCAATTCTTCTGGAGAAATATCCAGTTCGAACTTGGAAATATTTTTAAGGGTTATTCGAACCTTGTCTCCGCCGTCATCAAGGGTTATATAGACATGAGTGTTCTCCTGTGCATATTTTAATATATTTGTAATCAAATTTTCAAAAACTCTATATGTCTTTTGACCATCCAATAGACAGTATATTGGATACTCTGGCTCGTTTAGTATGAGCTTCATTCCCTTTTTATCAAAATCATCTCTAAACTCTCCAGTGACTTGATTGATAAATGCAACTATATCTATTTTAAATTATTTAAACTGAAATTTTCATCATAGGCCTTCTGAATTATTTCAGGTGAAAGTTCAGAAGACTCTAAGGCACTTTCATATATCTTCGTAACTAATTCAAAGCCTTTATCTCCCTTTTTTAATGCTGCACAGCTTAGTTTCTTCTCTCCATTTTCGTACTCTTCAATATTTATAGCAAGCTCTTCATCATCTTTTGGAAAGTCAAAGTTAATTGATTTGTTTTTATGAATAAGAGTAATGTATCCAATACACTTATAGTGGTTATCCACCTTGACCTTGTCAAGTTCTTCAAATAATTCTCCAACATCATCTTCATGGCCTTCATAGAAAAGGTTAAATCCAATATGGCCCTGTTCTGCGCCAAGGAAATTTAATCTTAGTTCATCTTTTCTAATGCTCTCTGATGAGACTTTGGAATCCGTATTACTTACGTACTCTGTAGTATTTACTCCGTCTTTTGAATTCGAGGTATCAACTTTGTTTACATCCTTGTTGCTACATGATGAAAAAATAAACATTGCTAAAACTAAAATACCTACACCAAGTCGTTTCATTTTATTCCTCCTTATACTTTTTAAAGAAAATAATCGTCTTAAACAAATCGCCGTCTATTTCCATATTGAAAACTCCACCTTGTCCTTCCACAAATGATGTGGCAATGGAAAGTCCAAGTCCATTCCCTTCGGTATTTCGTGATTTGTCCGCCCTTATAAACCTCTGTTGCAATTCTTCTGGAGAAATATCAAGTTCGAACTTGGAAATATTTTTAAGGGTTATTCGAACCTTGTCTCCGCCGTCATCAAGGGTTATATAGACCCGAGTGTTCTCCTGTGCATATTTTAATATATTTGTAATCAAATTTTCAAAAACTCTATATGTCTTTTGTCCATCAAGCAGACAATATATTGGATATTCTGGTGTGTTTAGTATAAGCTTCATTCCCTTTTTATCAAAATCATCTCTAAACTCTCCAGTGACTTGATTTATAAATGCAACTATATCTATTTTTTCTTTATTAAATTGTATTGAGTTACTTGTGATTTTGCTAATTTGGAACAAGTCTTCAATAAGATTATTTAACTTAGTCGCCTTTTCATAGATAATTTCAACATATTCTTCTTTCATCTCTTCAGGAGTCTCATCTTCTTTAAGTAGCGCCGAATACGAAATTATAGATGTTAGTGGTGTCTTTAAGTCATGACTTACATTTGCAATAAGGTCTGTCTTTAACCTCTCCGCCTTAACTTTTTCCTCTACGGATTTATTTATATTGTCTCCAATTGTGTTGAAGTTTTTTGCGATCACTTTGAAATGTGGCACATCTTCATCTACTTTTTCATCGAAGTTGCCTTCTGCAATCAAACTGCTTTGATGGTTTATCTTTGAAATACTCTTTGACCATTTGTATATTTCTTTCCCTATAATATATGCTGTTATTGGAATTACAAGTCCTCCAATTCCAATATATTGTGCAAAGAGCATAATACATAGATAGATTAGGACTATCACTGAAATCTTACTTAATGAATACTCTCCAATATCACCTTGGAGGGTTTTAATTTTTTCATTTAATTTTTTTACTCCAACTTTTGAATAGTCCTTTGTTTTTGAAACTATATTAACAATTATTGAAGTCCCTAAAAACTCCTCTTTAAATCCATATCTGTAGATTAATTTTGCTTCAAGTATAATTGAACGTTCAATCAATATAACTACAAGGGAAAATAATATTAGTGATGCCATTGATGAAATGTAGCTTATGTTTATATAGTTTATATCTCCAAGCCTTACTGGATAATTTAACCCCACTCCTGATATGAAAATAAGCCCTATCCAAAATAAAATTTTTATTTCAATCGGCGTTTTTCTAAATGCTCTTACAACGGGAAGATTTTTATATCTGTCAAAATCAGAAAAAGAATCATAAATTAAAAACAGAAATGCCATAACTAAAAGCCCTGGTAAAAAACCATATGAGAACACAAGCTTAACAGGGTGACGAATAATCGGATTGTTTTCATATTTATCCCTGGTCATTCCAATGTTAAAGCTCTCAAGCTTTGCCGTCTTATACTTAGGGGTAATTATATTTACTCCCACCACTTCTTCGCCGTCATCTGAGTAGATGTATTCAAAGTCAGATTCATTGGAATTTTGCATCTCATGAAACTTCTTATCGTTAAAGTCGGGACTACTTTTAGGAATATATCTGGTTTGATTTTCATATATGGTATTTATCATATAGCTATTTACGATTGGGATGATAGCTTTTTTATATTCCTTATTCAATTTTTTGCCTTCAAAAATAAGTTTCCCATCTTCTATATGACCCTTGGATAAAAACACAAAGTCATTATCATTATAATATGACTCAAATCCGTCGATGGTTTTTTCTTTAATATTGCTAAGTACAGAGTAGTCCTCAGGCTTTGCATCTTCAAACATCTCTCCACTTTCATACTTCGTTTCAATAGGATGACCCATTGAATCTGAGGAAAAAAAGTCCCCATATTTAAAATAGTAGTCTATAAACAAATCAGTATTATAATTGTTCATAAGCTTTTCATTATATCCTTCACTATCAATATAACTTCCAAAGCTGTTATTTAAATAGTATGGAATAACCTCATCTTCATCCAATTTTCCGTATCGATTATAGAAAAAAACTCCTGTCCCACTTGATATGGCAAGGATTAATAGCGCTATAATAGTCCTTTTAAGAACTACCCCCATATTAACTTTTAAATTTTTTTCTTGATTGACTTTAACTTGCTTCAAATTTATAACCTACTCCCCACGCTACCTTTAGATACCTTGGATTTTTAGGATCAATCTCTATCTTCTCCCTAATCCTCCTGACATGTACAGAAACAGTCTTTGACTCTATTGCAGGTTCATTCCAAACCCTTTCGTAAATTTCATCCATTGAAAATATCCTCCCCGGATTTGACATAAGTAACTTTAATATGTCAAATTCAAGAGAGGTGAGGTGAACTTCTCTACCATTTATTTCAAGTATCTTTTTATTTACATTAAGGACTGCATCAGAAACTTTTATTTTATCATCACTACTTTCATCTTCAGTATATCTATAAAATCTTCTTATTGAAGAGTTTACCCTCGCCACCAGCTCGTTAGCATTAAAAGGTTTTGTAATGTAGTCATCCGCTCCAATATTAAGTCCGTTTACCATGTCCTCTTCTTCAGACTTTGCAGACAAAATTATAATTGGAACATAGGAGTCCTTTCTAAGTTCCTTTATGGCTTCTTCCCCACTCATTAATGGCATCATCAAATCCATTAATATAAGATGAATCGTTTCCTCTTCAAAAATCTTTAGCGCTTCAATTCCATTTTCTGCATTAAAAACAGTGTATCCCTTGTTCTCCAAAAAAATCTTTATAGAGTTCCCAATACTCTTATCATCTTCGCAAACTAAAATATTATAATTCTTCATAAAATCCTCTTTTCTTGTTGATACTTTAATTATACACAATCTCTATCCAAGAAAGATTCTTTTTTCCCTTTTCTCCAAAAACTTGTGAACTTTTATTAGGAGATGTTACATCAGAACTATTAACCTTGTTGTCCTTGCCCATAACTTTTGTGCTGTGTTTGTACTTACATACAAATCTTGAAACTATTTTATTGTTGTCAATTCTGTACTCCCAGTTTGAGACAAGAGATGCCATATCAAAATTACTCAAGTTCTTCTTAGGCTCACAGTCACTATTTGTAATAAGCTTTCCATTTTTTATATCTTTTACAATAAGTTTATCTCCAGGATTTAATTTAACATATGAAAAATATTCCCTGCCACTGTTATCAATCGCCTTCAAGCACCACTCATCCTTATCATCCAAATTTTTTAAATTAAAGTAGTAGTTCTTAGAATGATCAATTTTATTTTCTCTAACGTCAGATAATATGCTCGCCCATGATCCATTATATAGCCCGATGTTTTGAAAATCGATATTCGTTCTGTTGTTTACAGTTAGGTTTGCATCCTTTGGAATATCTCCTTCATTTCCATATAGAAGATAAGATCCCACCAATGTAGAACCAATTATAAGTAAAAGTAACAATGTTTTTTTCATAACTCTCTCCCCTTTATCATTACTTTATTTTTTAATTATCTTTGTCTCTACTATTAGTATACAACCCAATTATTTCAAAATTATTACATAACTATTACAAAATTCTTACAATTTGTAAAAAAATAAGATTTTTCATTAATATTTATGACTTCTTTTACAAAATTTATTTCTTTGCCATCTTAAAAATTTAAAAATTCTTTTTTAAGTTTTTCTTGCTTTTGTTAAAGTAGTCTATTCAAAACAAGATTAGCTTTGTTTAAGTTGGCTATACAATATAAATTCAACTTTGGTTAATTGGCTATGCAATATAAATTCAACTTTGGTTAGTTGGCTATGCAATATAAATTCAACTTTGGTTAGTTGGCTATGCAATATAAATTCA
>QWCE01005051.1_pt1 | contig 12409 bp, 11 predicted proteins | sample 1972531 | NCBI WGS metagenome assembly QWCE01 (sample SAMN09866716, study PRJNA288562) | Human gut metagenome isolate term4_stool, whole genome shotgun sequencing... | reverse complement strand
TATCTCCCTTGCTATAGGAGAAATCACTTTGGGAGTTCCAGAATTTTTAAATGGACAAGACTCACTTTTAAAGGCAAGAATTATTGAGATAATCTTATATGGTGGTTTTGGAATAGTAGCTTTTATTGGAAGTAAGATAATAAAAGAAGATCATTTGTTAAAGGCAAGTCTTACTCATTTTACAATTCTAGCCATATATTTTATAATAGTAGGATTTTATTTAAAATGGCTCCCAAATATACAATCTGCTATTTCTTCTTTAATATTTTTTGTAATAATATATTTAATAATTTGGGCATTAATATATTTTTCAACAAAAAGTGAAATTGAAAAATTAAATAAAAAGTTTAAGTAAAAGAAAAGTGATGAGCTGAAAAATTTCTATGCTCATCACTTTTATTAGTTAATGCAATTTTATTTTATTTTCTATTAGCTGTAGCTATTAATGAAATTCCCGTATCTGCTATATTTTCTATAACTATATCTCCAACTTTAACTGGAGCTGTTATACTTGCCTTATTTATTTCATCCATTACTTCGTTCATTTTATTTTTTGGAATTGCATCGGCAGTTTTTACTGAAACTGAATATTCTTTTCCCCCATCAAGTTTTACTGTTGATGTTACTACTCTTACTGGATTTTTCACTTCGTTTCTAGCGTAAACTTCTCCTCTTTTACAGGTATTTCCTGTAATGTCGGTAATATTTCCTTCTTCATCCATTGTTACTGTCACAAGGCAGCCTAGAGGACAATTTATACAAGTTAAATCCTTTTTCATATTTCCTCCAATTTAATTTCTATTTCTTTTGCATCTTCATTTATATCTTTTTTCTTTAAAATTAAATTTTCCATCTCGCCTGGAGCGTAAACTAATTTTCTTTTCTTTGTTACTTCTTTGCCATCAACAAACATTTTTAAAATTCTATTTTGATAAACATTGTTTACCCTAAATCTAATTATTGCTTCATCTTGCATGGTATCTGGATTTATATATTGTGGAAGTGTATAAGAAATCCCATCTCCTGCCTTTAAATAGATTGGTTCTTTTTGAGATTTTTGGAATTTATCTTTAATATAATCTGCTGCATTTTTTGCTGCAAGTTCACTTTCTTCTGTTACATAATCTACCAAATCGTGAACGTGGAGAACATTTCCTGCTGCAAATACTCCATCAACATTTGTCATTAGCCTATCTGAAACTACTGCTCCTTTTGTTTTTGGATCAATTTCAATATTCGCTTCTTTTGTAAGTTCGTTTTCTGGCAAAAGTCCTACTGAAAGTAAAATTGTATCGCAGTCAAAATGTTTTTCTGTTCCAGGAATTACTTTCATATTTTCATCTACTTGTGAAAGGGTACAACCTGTAACTCTTTCATCTCCTTCGATTGATGAAATTGTTGTATTAAAATAAAGTGGAATATCAAAATCGTCTAAACATTGAACAATATTTCTTTTTAATCCTCCAGAAAATGGCATTATTTCAGCAACACATTGAACATCTGCTCCTTCTAGAGTCATTCTTCTTGCCATAATCAAACCAATATCTCCAGAGCCCAAAATAACTACTTTTTTTCCTGGCATATAGCCTTCAAGATTTATCATTCTTTGGGCTGTTCCTGCTGAAAATACTCCTGCTGGTCTACTTCCTGGAATATTTAATGCTCCTCTTGGTCTTTCCCTACAACCCATGGCAAGGATAACTGCTTTTGGTTTTAAAGTAAACATTCCATTTTCTTCATTCATCAAGGTTATAGTTTTATCATTTGCAAAATCTATTACAATTGTATTTAATAAAACATCTATATCTCTTTTTTCAACTTCATCTATAAATCTTTGAGCATATTCTGGACCTGTAAGTTCCTCATTAAATCTGTGTAGACCAAAACCATTGTGGATACATTGATTTAAAATTCCTCCAAGCATTTCATCTCTTTCAACTATAAGTATGTTTTCAATTCCTTCATCATAGGCACGAGCTGCAGCTCCTAGTCCTGCAGGACCTCCACCTATTATTACTAAATCATAATTTTTCATTTAAATGCTCCTTACTTTACATGTCCTTTTATGTAGTAAGAATCTTTTCCATTTTTTACTACATCGTCATAGTCTTCGCCCAATTCTCTTGCAAGTATTTCCATAACTCTTGGCAAACAGAATCCTCCTTGGCATCTTCCTGCTGTAGCTCTTACCCTTCTTTTGATTCCATCAACAGTTCTTGCCCCAAGAGGACGATTGATTGCATCTACAATTTCACCTTCTGTTATAGATTCACACCTACAAATGATTTTTCCATATCTCTTGTCTTTTTTGATTAATTCGTCGTGTTCTTCAAGACTTAATTCGCTAGTTTTTTGAGTAGGTTTTCTATCATAAGTAAAATCTTTATTTTCTTCTAGATTTAATTTTTCGCTTACAAGATTTGCCATATATTCTCCAATAGCTGGAGCTGATGTAAGACCAGGGGACTCAATTCCTACACAGTCAAAAAATCCATCAAGACTTTCTTTTAAAATAAAATCTCCACCTACTTCATGAGCTCTGTTTCCAGAAAATGATGTAATAACCATTCTAACAGGAACATTTTTTACAGTGTGATTTGATTTTTCAATTACTTCTTCAATATGTTCTCTTGTTGAACGTCTATCATGTTTATCGTCAATAAAATCAGAAGTTGGTCCTACAAGAGTATTGTTATCGATTGTTGGAGACACCAAAATTCCCTTACCTTTTTCGGTTGGAAGATTAAACATAACGTGATTTACAAATCCTTTTGTATCCTTATCCAAAAGCAAATATTCTCCACGTCTTGCTTTTATTTCAAATTTTTCATCAGAAACTTGATTGTGAATTTCATCTGAATATACTCCAGCAGCATTTATAACTGCCTTGGTTTGATATGTATTATTTTCAGTAGATACTTCCCAATATCCGTCTTTTTTTTCAGTTTTTATAACTTTTTCGTAAAATTTATAAGAAACTCCATTAATATTTGAAACTTCTGCAAAGGCAATGTTCATCAAAAATGGATCAACAATTCCTGCCTCTTTTGCATACAAAGCAGCCACAACATCATCTGTTATATTTGGTTCCATTTTTAAAACTTCTTCTCTGTTTAAAATTTCCATTCCAGAAACGCCATTTTCAATTCCTTGATCATAAAGAGCTTGCAATTTTGGCATATCTTCTTCGCTATGACAAAGAACAAAAGTTCCAATTTTTTTGTAAGGGAAAGATAATTTTTTGGCTTCTTCTTCCATCATGTGATTTCCTCTTACATTCATTTTTGCCTTCATTGTTCCTGGATGTGCATCGTAACCACCGTGGCAAATTGCAGAATTTGCTTTTGACGTTTCTGTACAAACATCTTCATTTTTTTCTAAAACTAGAAATTTTCCTTTTTTCTTTGATAGTTGGTAGGCTATAGAAGTACCCGTTACTCCTGCTCCTATAATTATTGCATCAAACATATTTTTTCCTTTCAAATAAATTTAAATGAAAAAAAGCAAGTTAAAGTAAGGCCTACTTTAACTCGCTTTCTCATCGTCTTATTTTATTGTTAATTTTATTATATTACATTATATAATCTTTGTAAAATTATTCTTCGTAATGATTTGCCCATCCAAAGGCTCTTTGCATTGCTCTTTGCCAATTTCTGTCCTTTTTATCTCTTTCTTCAACAGAAATTTCTGGTGTGAATTCTCTATCAACAAGTCTGTTTTCTTTAATTTCTTCAAGGTCTTGGTAGAATCCTACAGCAAGTCCTGCCAAGTAGCAAGCACCTAGAGCTGTTGTTTCAAGAGTTTGTGGTCTTTCAACTTTTGTTTGAATCATATCAGATTGGAATTGCATCAAGAAATTATTTGCACTTGCTCCACCATCAACTTTTAATTCTTTAAGTGGTGCGCCAGAATCTTTTGCCATTGCTGTTAAGACATCATTTGTTAGATATGCAAGGGATTCAAGAGTTGCTCTTACGATATGATATTTGCTAGTTCCTCTTGTGATTCCTACGATTGCTCCTCTTGCATAAGCATCCCAATATGGAGCACCAAGTCCTGTGAAAGCTGGAACTACATAACATCCATTTGTATCATCAACTTTTGTAGCCATATATTCTGTATCATCAGCTGCATCAACAATTCTTAATTGATCTCTTAACCATTGAATTGCAGAACCTGCAACAAAGATTGATCCTTCAAGAGCATAATTTACTTTTCCTTCTTCAAGTCCCCAAGCTATTGTTGTTACAAGGCCATTATCAGATTTAACTGCATCTTCACCTGTATTCATAAGTAAGAATGCACCTGTTCCATAAGTATTTTTTGCATCACCTTTATTAAAGCATGTTTGTCCAAACAAAGCTGCTTGTTGGTCACCTGCCATTCCTGCTATAGGAATTTCGCCATCAAAATATCCAGCAAAAGTATTTCCATAAACACAACTTGAAGGTTTAACTTCTGGAAGCATACATTTTGGAATATTTAAAATTTCAAGAAGTTCATCATCCCATTCAAGAGTATGAATATTAAAGATCATAGTTCTTGAAGCGTTTGTATAGTCTGTCACGTGAACTTTTCCACGAGTTAAATTATAAACTAACCAAGTATCAACTGTACCAAATAAAAGTTCTCCGTTTTCTGCTCTTTCTTGTCCATTTTCAATATGGTCTAAAATCCATCTTATTTTTGTAGCTGAAAAATATGGGTCAACTACAAGTCCGGTTTTATTTTGAATCATTTCTCTATAGCCATCTTCAACTAATTTATCTGCCATATCAGCTGTTCTTCTACATTGCCAAACGATTGCATTATAAACTGGTTTGCCTGTAGCTTTTTCCCAAACTATTGTTGTTTCTCTTTGGTTTGTAATTCCTATAGCTTCAATGTCTTTTGATTCAATACCTAATTTTGCAATTGCTTCAGTACAAACTCCAAGTTGAGTAGACCAAATTTCTGTAGCATCATGTTCAACCCAACCAGGGTGTGGGAAAAATTGAGTAAATTCTTTTTGAGCAACAGACATTATTTCGCCTTTTTTGTTAAATAAAATTGCTCTGTTACTTGTGGTTCCAGCATCCAACGCCATAATATACTTTGTCATACAAACTCCTTTTACATTTTCCAAACATTATAATTTGATGATGATACAGCAATCGCCTTTGAATTTAGGGCATCAAAAACATCTTTTTTATCTCTAATAAGCCCTCCAGCAATAATTGGAATAGATGTTCTTTTTTCTATATCATCTAGTATTTTTGGCATAATACCAGGAAGTATTTCAACAAGATCACAATTTGCTTTTTTTAAAGTTTCTTTTACATTTTTATAGGACAAGGAATCAAGTACAAAAAATCTTAGTATGGATAAAAGTCCTATTCTTCTTGCGTAAGCAGCATTTTGACTTCTTGTTGTAATAATTCCATCGGCATTTGTGTATTTTTTGATAAATGATGAAGATAGAGATGATGAAGAAAGCCCTTCAATAAGGTCTTCATGAACAAAAACAATCTTGTCATGGTCTTTTAATTTTTCAACAATATTGGTTATATTTTCAATATTTCCATAAAGAACAAAAACTATTTTATTATTCTTGTAATCATCTTTAATACATTCTTTCAAATCCGTATTATCTTTTATCGCCATAATACAAGGATTATCAAAAAGCAAATCCACTATATCAATCATTTTTCCTCCAAATACACAAAGCGAGCCCTATAAAAAATAAGTGCTCGCTTCTCCAAATATATTTATTACACCCTCATTGTAGCACATAAAATTTATAAATGCAAACAATTTCATCTAATATTTTTTATTTTTTTAAATTTTTCTCTTATCATTGTAAATTCAAAGATTTTTTTATTTTTTAATTATTATTTTTAAAAATAAAATCTTGAAATCATTTTAAATATTAAAATTTTTAAATAAAAAAAGATGGAAATAATCCATCTTTATTATTCTTTTGTAAATAATTCTTTTTCTTCTTGTGTAAGTTCTCTGTATTCTCCTGGGTTTAAGGTCTTATCTAATTGTAATTTTCCTATTGCAAGTCTTTTTAATTTTACTACTTCGTTATCATTATTTGAAAATAATCTTTTTACTAAATGAAATTTTCCTTCTGTTACGTAAACGTAGGCTTTTTTATCTTCAATTATTTCAAGCTTTGCACTTCTTGCATAATAATTATCTTCTTTTATATATACGCCTTCTTTAAAAATTTCTACAAGGGATGGATCGATTTTTTTTGATGTTTCTACCTCGTATTTTTTCCAAATATTTGAATTTGGACTTATTACTCTGTGGATAAATTTTCCATCGGTTGACATTAACAAAAGTCCTGTTGTATCTTTGTCAAGACGACCTGCTATTGCTAAATCTAAATTTAAATAAAATTCATCCAAATCACTCATTACAGTCCCATCAAGTTCGTTTGATTGGCAAATTAATCCTTCTCTTTTGTTCATCATTATATAAATATTTTCAAAATAATCGACAAGCTCTCCCATATAGATTACTTCGTCAATGTTTGGATCAACTTTTACTGATGAATCTTTTATAATTTCTCCGTTTATTACAAGCCCGCCTTTTTTTGCATTTTTCTTTATATTTTTTCTAGTATCAAGATTGGCGTTTCCAATCATTTTATCTACTCTCATTATCATTTTTAACTCCTAAAATATTTCTTACATTTTCTTCTAATTCTAGGAAATCTTCTATAAATCCTAATAAATATTCTTCGCCTTTTGCTGTTATATAATAATATTTTCTTTTTGGCCCAACTTTTGATTTTTCTTTTGAAGAAAATATAAGACCTTTTTTCGATAATCTTTGCAAAATAGGATAGACTGTAGATTCAGTCATATTATAAAAACCATTAAGTCTTAGGGTTTCTACAATTTCATATCCATAAGTTTCTTTGTCTTTGATTATTTTTAGAATTACCCCTTCGATAACTCCTTTTAACATTTGAGATTTCATTTTATCACCTTAAAAAATTGTATTCTTTAGTAGGACTTAATCAAGTTCTTTTGCAAAAATATGCCATAGGGCAAAATTTGCATTGTCTTTTATCTTGCGTTTTTATTTCAATATTTTTTTCTACTATATTTTTTCCTATTTCGTCTATATTTTTCATATCAAAATCCGATTTTTCTACTTCTATAAGTTTGTCTTCTTCAATAAAATATAAGATCATCTTGTTTACTTTTTTATTATTATAAACTAACAAATTGTAGTAAGTAAGTAGTTGGTTTTTGTAGGAAATTAAATTATTTTCATCTGCCTTTCCAGTTTTTATATCGATAATTGTTCCATCTTCAAGGATTATATCAATATTTCCTTGCAAAATATAGGAAAATCTATCAAGTTTTATATTCATTTCCGAATATTTTATCGGAAAATTTCTATTTACAAAATTTTCAATTGGTTTTTGAAATTCTTTGTTTTCCCTTATAAAATCATTTATTGTTTCGTAAGAAAGATTTTCTTTTTTTAAATTTGTAAGATATTCTGCAAGAGAGTGAACTTTTGAACCAAATTCCAAAGATTTTGATTTTTCTTTTTTAAAATCCAAAACTCTTATAAATTTATATTTTAATGGACAAGATTTGTAAATTGAAATATCCGTTGTATATGCCAAAATTTCTTTTTTTACAATATCTTCTTTGAATTTAAAATCTATGGTTTTTAATATTGAAGACGAATTTAATGAAAAGGCAAAATTTTTAAGGTAGGGATTTTTGGAATTATCCAATAAAACCAAAAGATTTTTTGCTCTGGTAAAGGCTGTATAATACTTCCTATAATAATTTTTTAAAAAATCACTCTCTTTTTTCGCCTCAAGTTGTGGGCTAAATGCATGCATATCTTTTCTTGGATTATCATTTAAACTTGATACAAAAACCACATCATACTCAAGTCCTTTTGCTTGATGAATTGTAGAAAATATTACAGAATTTTTTGGAGCATCAAAATTTTCAAATTCGCTTATGGATGAATTTTTGAAAAGATAAAAAATATATCCATAAATTAAATCCACTGATTTTTTGTAATAATTTATATCATAGCCACAAAGATTTGTAAAATCTGATAAAATTGATGTAAATTTTCCAATATTTGAAAGTTGTCTTATCGAATTTAATTTGTCGATTTTTTTATCCAAAATCTCCCTAAAAATTTCAAGTCCAAAAGCTTTGTATAAAATATCTGTGTAGGATTTATTTTCTTTAATATTTAATTTTTCTTCCTTTATAAAGGCATTTAATTCTTCGTTTTTTGTAAATTCTTTATCGTCGAAAATGCTAACAAGATATTTTTTGAAATTTGTTTCTTGAGTCCATTTGTACTTATCTGGATTTGAACCAGTAAGTTTTTTGGGTTTTTTTGAAAAAATTGAAATAAGAACATAAAGGCAAAGTCTAATTTCTCTTCTTTTGAAAAACAATTTTGAAGATTTATTTAAAACATTTATTCCGTGATTTTCAAAATAAGTTTGCAAAGATTTTGGATAATCACTATTTAAAGACGGAAACAAAAATGCTATTTGGTTCAAATTTATTTTTTTGTTCAAAAATTTTACTATATTTTCAATATTTTTATATTCATTTGCCCTAGCCCTTACAACAGAATTTTCATTTTTTTCGCCATCATTAGCCCTAAGATTTTTTATTTTTTCAAGGTCAAAAGCATTAGAATTTACAAGAAATTGTCTGGATTTGTCAATTATTTCCTGATTAGACCTGTAATTAATATCAAGATGATAAAAATTCGCCTTTCTTTTCATCTTCATTTTGCAAGTTTTATCAAAATCTCTCAAATTTTTAGGACTTGCTCCCCTAAATGAATAAAGAGCCTGATCATCATCTCCAAAAACCATAAGGTTTTTGCCCTTACAAAGGCTAAAAGAAATTTCTTCTTGAATAGTATTTGTGTCTTGGTATTCATCAATTATTACAAAATCAATCCTATCCCTAATTTTTTTTCCATAAAAAGGATCTTTTAAAAGATCATAAAATTTTTTTAAAATCAATTGATAATTTATAAGGTCATTTTCATCAAGAAAATTTGCCCATGCCAAATAAATTTCCAAAGCCAAAATGTCACGAGGATTATTAGAATTACGAAGTTCATCCAAGTCGACCAAATTATTGGTAATATTTGCAAAAATCCCCTGAATTTGTCCGACCTCATTATAAGAAATAAATTTTGAAAAATTCGGAATATTTTCAAAAATATCCATATTTTTTTCAATCAAATATCCTTCAATATGAGAGTCAATAACCAAAGGATCAAAAATTTTATTCGTAAAGGATTTATATTCTTTCAAAAAAGAAAGAGCCAGAGAATGAAAATTTCCAATCAACATATTTGAAGTATCAGCATAAATATTCTCTTTTTTAAGACCTGATTCCACCCTTTGAATAAGCTCATTTGCTGCCTTTTTTGTAAAAGTAGTCACAAGGATTTTGTTAGGACTGATCCCGTCATTTTTTATTAAAGAAATAATTTTTTGAACAATTGTGAAAGTTTTTCCCGTACCAGGCCCTGCCAAAACTGCACAAGGATATTTTGCATCTTCCACAATCAATTTTTGTTTTTCATTTATCATAAAATCAACTCATACACAAATCTTTTAGACCTTTTAATTTTGTCATCAACAGTACAAATTCCAATTTTTTCAAAAGAAAATTTTTTAATTAAACTTTGCATTTTATAATTATCAGGATGAGTGTCAATCCTAATCGACTCCATTTTTGAATTTTTTCCATAAGAAATAATTTCTTCAAAAAATCTATTAGCAAGACCCTTGCCTTTTGCACTTTCCTTCACACTCAATCTATGAATAGTAAAAAACGGTCCATGATTTTTAAAATCATTTTCAATGTTTTTGTAATCTTCTTCGTAAGATTTTTTTAAAAAAGCAAAAGATAAAATTTCTCCATTTTCCTCATAAACAAAACTTTCTCCCGTCAAAATATTTTCCAAAATCCCCTTTCTATCAGGAAGTCCATTTTGCCATTGGTCAACTCCATCTTTTTTCAAAGCTTTTTTCCCATCATTTATTATTGCCATTATTTCATCTAAATCTTTAATTTCTGCTATTCTCATACAATCATTATACATTAAAAAATTTTTTATTAAATTCTCAAAATTTCTTTTGGTTTTGAAAATAAAAAAGCTATGAGAAAACTCATAGCCTATATATATATATATATTTAAGGGGGTCTTATTTAATTTTTTACCAAGCAGGAATCCATGCTCCTCCTGTTAATTTTTCGTAGTCTTTTTTGGTAGCATCTGTTTGGTAGTAATTTTTTACAAAATCATTTAAAACCTTGTCATCTTTTCTTTCTTTTTTGGCTGCAAATACATTTACGTATGGATTAGTGTCATCTGCTTTTGATTCCTCAAATTTTAAAGCTGGATATTCGGTTGCAATTTTTGAATCTATGGCGAATGTATCATTTACTATTGCAAGGGAAGCTGAATCTAGATTTCTTGCTGTTTGAGCTGCGTCAACTTCTGTGATTTTTAAATTTTTTGGATTTTCTTTTATATCTTCAACTGTTACTGGATCGCCTTTTTCGCCTTTTACTTTTATAAGGCCTGCATCTTGTAATAAAAACAAGGCTCTTGCTCCATTTGATGCATCATTTGGAATTACTATTTCGTCATTTTCTTTTACTTCGTCTAGTGATTTATATTTTTTGGAATAAATTCCAAGTGGTGCAAGCATTGTGTTTCCTATTGAAACAAGGTCTGTCTTGTGGTCTTTATTAAATTCTTCTAGAAATTTTTTGTGTTGGTAAGCATTTAAATCAATATTTCCAGATTCCAAAGCCTCATTTGGTTGGTTATAATCTGTAAAAACTACAAGCTCTACATCATTTCCTGTTTTTTCTTCGTATCTTTTTATAACTTCATTTAATACGTCGTTATATTCTCCAACCACACCGATTTTTATGCTTTGTTTTTCTTTTGCGTTTTCGTTTGAATTTGATGTATTTTTTTCTTCCTTGTTTCCACATGAGCTAAGTCCCACAAGTAGGGCAAGTCCTAAAGCAATTTTTCCTATTTTTTTCATTTTTTATCTCCTTCTTTTATTTCCAAGCTGGGATTTCTGATCCCTTTGTTTCTTTTTCTATTAATTTTTTAGTTTCTTCTGTTTGATAATAATTTTTCACAAAATTTTCTAATGTTTTTGAATCTTTGTCTTCTTTTCTTGCTGCAAATATATTTACATAAATTGCTTTTGCTGGATCGTCTTTATCTTCTAAATAAATTGAATCTTGTGTCGGAATAAATCCAGCATCTACTGCCATACCAGAATTTATAACTGATGCAGCAACCTCTGTAAGATTTCTTGCTGTTTGGCTTGCATCAAGTTCAATTATTTCCAAATTTTTTGGATTTTTTTTGATATTATCAAGAGTAATTGCATCTCCTTCTTTTCCTTCAACTTCTATTAATCCTGCTGATTGTAAAAGGAAAAGCGCTCTTGCTCCATTTGTTGGATCGTTTGGAATTGCAATTTTATCCCCATCTTTTATTTCTTTTACATCTTTTATTTTGTCAGAATATATTCCCATTGGTGCAAGCAAGGTGTCTCCAACTGAAACTATATCTGTTTTGTGTGATTTATTATAATCTTCCAAGAATTTTTTGTGTTGGAAGGAATTTATATCAATATCTCCAGAATTTAACGCTTCATTTGGTTGGTTATAATCTGAAAATGGTACGATTTTTATTTTCTTTCCTGTATCTTTTTCAAATCTTTTTGCCACATCTTCTAAAACTTCATTTTTTTCGCCACAAACTCCTATTTTAATTTCTTTTGCATCGGCAAATCTGTCTTCACTTTTTGCTTGATTTGATGCAGAAGAATTTGAATTTGTATCTTCTTTTTTATTTCCACATCCTGTTAAAGTTAGTACAAGTGACAAGCCTAGGGCAATTTTCTTTAAATTTTTCATCATTTTCCTCCTAATATTTTTTAATGTGATGTCTTTTTTATAATTAAATTGGCAATGCCTTGGATGGCATAGACAATTATCAAAATAACTATTACAGATATAATAACTACGTCGTTTTTGTATCTGTTGTATCCTACTGCTATTGCAAGATTTCCTATTCCTCCTGCTCCAATTGTTCCAGCCATCGCTGTAAGTCCCAAAAGCGAAATCAAAGTTATTGATGAAGCTCTTACAAGTGATGGAAGTCCTTCTCTTAAATAAACTGCTGTTATAATTTCAAAGGGAGAATTTCCCATAGCTTCCGCAGCCTCTATTACTCCTGGATCAACTTCTGCCAAAGCTTGTTCAACTTGCTTTGCAAAAAATGGCACGCAAGAAAAAACTAAGGGAACTATTGCAGCTGTCGGTCCAATTCTTGTTCCTACAATTAAATTTGTTAT
>QWCE01008707.1_pt1 | contig 12411 bp, 10 predicted proteins | sample 1972531 | NCBI WGS metagenome assembly QWCE01 (sample SAMN09866716, study PRJNA288562) | Human gut metagenome isolate term4_stool, whole genome shotgun sequencing... | reverse complement strand
ATCTCACGGAAAAACTCTAAAAACTTTAAAAGCCTTCTAGCTTCCGCATATTCATCATCTTCTGGAGTAATCTTCTCCAAAAGTGGCTTAGCATATTTCTTCAAAACGGCAATCTCATAAACATGATATGAGTTAAACAAAACATTGGCCTCGTCTGTATATGGGAAGATATTTCTATCCTCGGCAGCCCTAACTTTGTGCCAGTTCGCAATCGTGCTCTTCGCATCATGTCCCCTAAACTGGCTATCTCTAACCATTCGCCTTAGCATTCTTTCATCAGTAGTAGGGACCCTGTTGTGTGGATCAACGTTTAGTTGAGTCAGTGGGCTTATATAAATTTTGTATTTTTGGTCGTGTGGTATGAAGGGCGTCAATTCATCGTTCAATGCATGGATTCCCTCTATAACAATTGGTTGATCCGAATTAACAGATGTTTTTCGTTTCCCGAAAACTTTAGTCCCTGTCATAAAATCAAAGGTCGGTAAATCAACTTCTTTACCGCTTAAGAACCCATTCATGTCCGAATTAAAAAGATCAATATCTAGTGATCTTAAATTCTCAAAATCCGGCTCACCATATTCATCGAGTGGAGTGTCTGCCCTCTCCACAAAATAGTCATCCGTCCCCATATAAAGCGGCGAAAGTCCATTTACCCTGAGTTGGATACACAACCGCCTTGCAAATGTTGTTTTTCCCGAAGAAGAAGGGCCAGCAATGAGTACAATTCTTTTCTTTTGCCTCTTGATGTCATCTGCAATCTGACTTATTTTTTTCTCATGCAAGGCTTCAGACAGCAACATAAGATCCATATATTCTTTGGTTTCTATCTTTTCGTTAAGATCAGAAACATAGTGTATATCCAAGAGTCCATCCCAAATCTTCTGTTCTGCGAATGTCCTATATAATTGATTCTCTTCCTTAAACTCAGGTATTTGGTCAGGCATTGTTTGATGAGGGAATCTCATCAACATCCCTTTCCTATATTTTCTGAGTTCAAAAAACTTTAAATAACCAGTCGAAGGTACCATAAGGCTGTAAAAAAAGTCTCTATAGCCATCAAGAGTATAAAAGCGAACAAACTTAAGTTCGAGATCTTCCCTTAATAACCTCTTTTTTTCGTCCATACCTTCCTCAGAAAGAATCTTCATTGCCTCATTCCTGCCTACAATCTCAAGTTTAATGGGCAAATCCTTCTCTACAAGATCTCGCATTTTTGCATCCAGATTAGAAACATCCTCATCTGAAAGTCCATGCCTCTTTTCAACTTCAATATAAAGACCCTTATTTAGAGAATTCTGTATAGTTATTTCTGACTTCTTTCCCCATACCTCATCAACCGCACGGAGAAGAAGTAGAGTTAGACTGCATTGATAAACATAGTTTGCAGCCTGGGTCCTGATGTCAAGAAGAACAACCTCATCTGCCTCTTTGAGTTTGTAGTTTAAATCCTTATATTCATTATTAACATTTGCGGCAAATATTGAATATGGGATCTTATCCTTGAAATGTCTATAAACATATTCTATTCGACTTCCATCGGGGCAACAAAACACTTGCCATTCATCGCGATACCCAAGTTTTAATTTGATTTCCATTACATCCTCCCTACACCCTTAACTTACACTATAATTAAAAATGTATGCAAATCTTCTATAGTCTAACCCTCTGGCTTCTCATGTGAAACTTCATTTAGATCAACAAGTTATTAATCTTCTGTTTCTTTAAATTCATCCTCTAATAATTCAAGAACCCTCTTCATTTCTTCAGTTTTCAGAGTCAGGCCTCTGCCACATTTGGTATGATCTTCATTCCAGTCTCTGATATCATACTTCTCTGGCATATCATTCCATGAAACCAAGTTCAATTCCCTGGTCCAACCATTATCGGATTCTCTCAATGCTCCAAATTTCTTTGTAATTTTGTATGTAATCTCACGTCCACTGCGTTTTTCCATAAAAGCTCCTCCATATCTTGTTTTTCCAAACATTCTTTAACATTTGTTTCTGTGTAGGTTTAAAATAAACGTAATATATCGGGGCCAGCAATTCTATGAGAATTTTAATTTATAGCGAAACATGTCACATTAATGTCGATTTTTGATTATTTTGTGCAAACGTAAATTAAACTCATTGTATACTAGAGTTCACGCCTGCCTTCCATCGCCTTAAACAACGTCGTTTTGTCTGTGTATTCGAGATCTCCTCCTATAGGTATGCCATTTGCAAGCCTTGTAACCTTAATTTTAGCTGGCTTAAGAAGACCCGCGATATACATTGCCGTCGTTTCACCATCAATTGTGGGATTGGTTGCAAGAATCACTTCCTCTACATGATTTTCCTGTAATCTGATTATGAGATTTTTAATATTAATATCTTCAGGTCCTATTCCTTCAATTGCCGATATATGCCCATGAAGCACATGATATAGGCCATTAAACTCTCTCATCTTTTCAATCGCTGCAACATCCTGCGGCATCTCAACAACACAAATTATATCTTCTCGCCTTCTCTTATCACTACATATGTTGCAAGGATCTACATCAGTCCAATTTCCGCAGATTGAACACTTGTGCATAGATTTTTTTGCTTCGTCTATGGCTCTACTTAGGGCCTCAACATCGTTGTCCCCCAATGACAATATATGGAATGCTAGTCTCTGTCCGGTTTTTTCTCCTACACCAGGAAGTTTTGACAATTCCCTTATAAGTGCTGCTAATGGTTTCGGATATCTACTCATTTCTATAATCCCGGAATACCCAGGCCTCCAGTAAACTTGCTCATTTCATTTTCTGAAGCTTCATCAACCTGTCTCATTACCTCGTTAACAGCGGCAACAACTAGATCCTGCAGCATCTCAATGTCATCCGGATCTACAACCTCTGGAGATAAATTGAGTTCAAGGATCTCTCGTTTTCCATTTGCTCTAACTGAAACTGCTCCTCCACCTGAAGTGGTTTCGTATTCCTTCTCTTCTAGCTCAGCTTGCATTTCTTCCATCTGTCTTTGCATTGCTTGCATCTGTGCCATCTGTTTTTGCATATTGGCATTACCTCCAATAGCTCTTTTTCCACCTGCAGACTTTCTCTTACCTGCTCTCATTCCTCTTCCCATATTTCATCCTCCACAAAATATTTTCAATTTAATTACTCATAAACAAATTTTATTGCATTTGAATAGGTATATCTCCTAGAAGTTCTTTCAACTTCTGAATTGTCTCATCATCTTCAGTGTTTGCTGATTTATCATCTTTGCCTTGAATAGCAATCTGACCTCTGATAGGCCTCCCCAAAACAACAGTAGCTGCTTCTGATATAATTTGCCTTCCGTCTTCAAGCCGTTTCGCAGTTATCTCATTTTCCGCTTCAATTGTTATAGTATTTTGTGAAATACTAATTATTTTTGCTCTCTGTTTAAGTGTACCTATTGAGGGTCTCTCCTTTATAACCATCTCACATATTGATGCCCATGCGTCGTCCATATCCTCTATACTTTCACTAGTTTCAAGACTGTCCTCGCTCTCCTTTTTCTCTGGTTCGGCATTCTTACGTTCACCCTTTTCGTCGGGGCTTGCTTCCATCTTACGTTCATCCTTTTCGTCTGGATCTGCTTCCATTGATCTATCAGGATTATCGTCTATTAACGATTGCTGCTTCATTTCATAATCTGACGATTGCTGTTGAGATTCATAGTTTGAGAATTGCTCTTTCCTTTCAGGGTTTGATAACTGCGGCTTTACTTCGGTCCCAAGTTTATCCATGGGTCTTATTGTTATGACTTCTGGTCGAGCCACTAAAGTTTTATGCTTTTTTAGATTGCTCTCTTTTGTTTCGTTAAAAAGTGAAGAAAGCTTCATTAATGCCAAATCCAAAAATATTCTAGGTTGTGCAGAACCCCTGCTGTCTTTATCAGTTTCTGCAAGTATTTTGAGGCCTTCGCAAATATTTTCATAGGACATCGACTTACAGGATTCTACTATTTTGTTCACAGATTCTGCAGATAAATTTATTACAGTGGCTGGATCATCAACAACCTTAGCAACCATTAAATTTCTAAAATGCCTGATCCAATCTTTAAGAATTTGTCCCGATTCTTTGCCGCATTCTATCTGCGAATTTATTGAAATAATAGCACCAGCAACATCACCTTGCAAAACACAATTCGTTAGATTTATAAGAAAATCTTGAGATACTGTTCCCCCATATAAATTAACTATGTCCTCAGTTATAACTTTTTCTCCAGAAGCAAGGCTCTGCTCCAAAAGACTAAGACCATCCCTCACAGAACCATCTGCATTGGATGCAATTATATCAGCTGCCCCCGGTTCAAGTTCTCTTCCCCTAGATTCACAGATTCTAGAGTAATAGTCCACAAGCATTGAGTGTCCCAACCGTCTGAAGTCCATCCTCTGACATCTGGATAAAATTGTCTGAGGTAATTGCTCAGGATCTGTTGTAGCTAGAATAAAAATTATATTTTCTGGCGGTTCTTCAAGAGTCTTAAGGAGTGCGTTAAACGCTGGGGTTGTTAACATGTGCACCTCGTCTATAATATACACTTTTTTTCTGCCTACTGCCGGAGGATATTTGACGCTTTCCTTTATTTCTCTGACATCCGTAATCCCTCGATTTGATGCTGCGTCCATCTCAATAACATCTACAAAGGTCCCGTCGCTTATCGCTTGACAGTGAATACAGTTCCCGCAAGGTCTAGCCTCGGGATTTTCATGCAAACAATTCACGCCCTTAGCCAAAAGTCTTGCAATAGTAGTTTTACCAGTGCCTCTTGTGCCACAAAATAAGTAAGCATGCCCAACTTTATTTGTTTTTATCTGGTTTTCGAGAACCCTAATAATGTGTTCCTGCCCAACTCCACTTATTGCTGCTTCCTTCCGGACCTGACAAGGTTCATGGTGTCTTATTGCGCAGGACCCAAACCACACAGGTGGAGCTAACTAAGGGCAATAAATTAATATATTTTCCTACTTTCGTCATAGCTTATTTTTCAAAATAACATCAACTCTGCTAGCAGATGTTAAATACCATGCGACGGTTTTTAATTATATAAAAAAACCAAGTTTTTGTCAATCAGCGTAGTTCTGATCGAAGGATTATATGATTCTGATCGAAGGGTTAGATTGCTGCTGTGTTATCCTCATATTTAACAGTTTTACATAATTCATCCAGTTTCTCAAAGACCACATTCTGGTAATCCTCAGCACAGAGTACAACGAGGTAATCCCCTCCCCTTATTGTAGTTTCTCCACTAGGAATAATTTCTTTCCCATGTCTTACAAGGGAAATGACCAAAGATCCAGGAGGCAGAGAAAGTTCCATTATTTTGTTGCCATCTGCAGGGCTGCCTATATAGACATCCGATTCTATGATTACCTTCTTACTTGCACGTTTTTTGAGTCTGTTTTGATATGCAATTTCATCTTCGATGCTATTGTTAGATACAGATTTATCCTTGGACATAAGTCTATCTAATAGCAAATCATATATAGGCGATGTACCTGTCACATCAGCAACTATATAGGAAATAAGCCCCACTATTACAAGTGGAAAAAAGTTTTGTAAATCGCCTGTCATCTCGGTGATTAAAATAATCCCCGTCGCTGGAGCCCCTACAATCGCAGAGAACATCCCTACCATACCAAAGATTACAAAATTCGCAATGTATAATTCGTTAGAACCGTTTATCTGATTGTATGCTTCACCAAAAATTCCGCCCACAATTGCGCCTAGAACCAAAAGTGGCAAGAATATACCTCCGGCAACACCTGAGCCAAAACTAATCGCAGAAAAGATCAGTTTAACTATAAAAAATATAATTAGGCTTATGAGGATACCTACCCCTATTTTGTTGTTTAATATCCCAAATCCCAATTTAAACTGTGCGTGTGCAATTTGACCAACTACAGAATGTCCTCCTCCAAGAGCCTGAGGCATGAAAAGCATAACAACAATTGCAAGGACAAACGCAACGCCTATCGCTAAAGGCTTTGGAAGCTTATCATAAGTTCTTAGAGCCTTCATCATCAGATTATTATATATATTGCCAAGAAGCCCCAACAAAACACCCATAATCAAAAGTATCCAATACTCCTTTAGGGGTAGCCTGTTTGGAATACTGAGGTTAAAAACAGGGTCAAGTCCAAAGATATATGCAGATACAAAATTCGCACTTATGCATGCAGCCATAGTCGATACCAGTACATCGACTGAAAAATTCTTATGCAATTCTTCAAGCGCAAAAACTGCTCCCGAAAAGGGAGCACAGAAAGCACCCGCAAGGCCTGCACCTGCACCGCATGTTAAAAGCATCTTTTCCTCAACTGGAAGTTTGCGTGTAGCTCGTGCATATCCTTTGCCAACAAGTGCCCCTAGTTGAATAGACGGTCCTTCTCTCCCTATTGATAGTCCTGCTCCTATAGCTAAAACCGCCCCTGTAAATTTCGCAACAAGAAGCTTGTAAACGGGCTGTTTAAGCTGGCCTCTTAGTTCAGCCTTGACCTGTGGGATTCCACTACCTGATGCAAGAGGCTGCCACTTTGCCATAATATAAACAAAAAAAGCAATTATCATAACGATGATGATTAACAGCCAAAGTTTCCCATCCCCTATGAGGGGCAACATGTAATTAGTCCTTAAGAATTCGACTTTTTCAATAACAAGACGAAAAAGGCCTACGACAATTCCAGTCAAAAGGCCTACAAAAACACCTTGAAGTGTCATTTTGTGTTTCATGTGCTTAAATCTCTCAAGTTGAAAAACTGTTTTGTTCTTTCCCATTCTCAAACTCTTACAATCAATCAATTATTATAAAGGTTAGTTGTCATGTATTCAGGGTCACAGGTTGCATCTATACCGAGTGCCTTAAGTGTCTGTTCATCATTGTCACTTAGTATAGCCGTGCAATGTGCCCTCAATCCGCTTAGCTCGCTGAGCTTTTCGGCTGCACGTCTTGCTTCTGGATTTTGAGTGCCCGAAATAGTCAGAGCCATAAGAACTTCTTCTAAGTTCAATGATGTACGATCATATCCTAGAGTTTCAGTCTTAAGTCTTTGTATAGTCGCTAAGACTTCAGGAGTTATGAGAAGTGCATCGTCATTCATATTGCATAGTTTCTTGATGGCGTTCAAAACAGCTGCTGCAGCCGCAACCATTCGTCTTGAACTACGTCCTGTGACTATTTCTCCATTTGGCAATTCCATAGCCATAACGACAACATTCTCATATCTATCATCGCACTGTCTTTTAAGCTCAGCATACTCCCTTGCTGGCTTGACAACACATCTGTCTTCAACTGTTTTGTTGACCTCGTTCATCAGAAGTTGTGAGCGCTCAAGAGATGATTCGCTTATTTTGCCCTTTTTATAATCACATTTTGCTATCAGATATCTCCTGATAATTTCCTGGCATGCCGCATTCCTGCAGATTTCATCGTCAATTATCGCACTACCCGCCATATTTACACCCATGTCAGTTGGTGATTTATACTCTGACTCCTTGCCCGTAATCTCCTCAATTATCCTCTTAACGACGGGGAAAACTTCAACATCTCTGTTGTAATTTACCGTCATCTCCCCATATGCTTCAAGGTGAAATGGGTCAATCATATTTACATCCTTTAGGTCTGCTGTTGCTGCTTCATATGCAATATTCACTGGGTGTTTCAGTGGCAGATTCCAAATAGGGAAAGTTTCAAATTTAGCGTATCTTACGGTTCTGCCCATAATTTCCTCATGATATAACTGTGAAAGACATGTGGCAAGTTTTCCGCTGCCTCCACCTGGACCCGTAACAACTATTAGAGGTTTTTCGACCTCAATATAAGGGTTTGCTCCATAACCTTCTTCGCTCACAATTATCTCAACATCCGTCGGATATCCCTTCGTATATGTGTGTTTATACGTTTTGATACCTCGACGTTCAAGTTTAGCAATAAACATGTTAACCGAAGGTGAGTCCTCATATCTTGTTACAACAACACTGTTTATAGAAAGATTATATTTTCTAAAAGTGTCAATCAATCTGAGCACTTCGAGATCATAGGTGATGCCGAAATCCTGTCTTGTTTTGTTAGTCATTATATCCCCGGCATATATGCAAATAATTATTTCTACCTGGTCCTTCATACTCTGCAAAAGCTTAATTTTTGCGTTTTCATCAAACCCCGGCAAAACTCTCATCGCGTGCTTGTCGTGGACAAGTTTACCCCCAAATTCAAGATAAAGTCTTTCACTTTCTCCTGATTTAATTCTCTCCAAAATATGATTAGACTGCATTTCAAGATATTTTTTAGGATCGAAGCCCAGTTGCATAAAGATCTCCTTCGTTTTTCTCATTATATTTTTATTTTGTAATTTAGGTTATTTGGTTCGCTTTAGTTTCTTATTACTATACCGGTGCGGATTTGATCTATAATCGTCAGTTCACTCGCTCACGTTAATTTTTATCATATTCCTACCATCTATCAGTCCATCAAGACTTATATGGTAGTCTATATCTACATCGCCAAATCCTTCTTCATTCAACTTATTATTTACATGATTTGTAAGAACTTCAAGAGGAAGAAGCCCCATGGGTGTCTCATATTCACTGAAATATCGTTTGCCCTTCTCAAAAACAATCTCTCCAGTTCCACGATCATCACCACTTCTTCTCATCTTAACACGGTCTTTATCCATGATTAAGGTTGTAACGCATCCTTCCATACCCGAGATTGGAAGTTCATCATATCTCAGATAAGTCTTGCCGTTTCTTTTATATAGTTTTCCTTCTGTTATAATTTCAACGTTTCCATCAGCATCTTCCGGCATGCCAAATTCTCCGCCTGAAATTTTAAGTGTAACATTCTTCATTTTTGTCTCCAATACTATTTCTCTAATTTTCTTCATTTCAATAATACCACAAAACAGCCTTACTTAAAAGGTTTACATGCGTCTACTTTATGTGCTATACTGGGTTGACAATATATCTGTGTTAGGAGATTAATATGCTTACTAGAACAAAAGTTTTAAATATATTGATGGAAGAAGACATAGGCTATCATTCAGGTCAGGAACTAGGAAATCGTCTTGGAGTGTCCAGAAATGCAATTTGGAAGTCAATTGAACAACTAAGAGAAGACGGTTATGAAATTGAGAGTCGAACAAGGGTCGGATACAAATTAGTCGGAGGGACTCACAGTCTTACGGAAAGTTCTATAATTTCAGAGCTCAATTATCCAACAAATTTATGTGTTTTTGATAGTATAGATTCCACCAACACATATGCTAGCAATCATAGTGAGAAGATAACCGCAGATAAACCTCTGCTTGTCGTTTCTAACAAGCAAACAGACGGTAGAGGTCGCATGGGCAGGAAATTTTTCTCTCCTCCTGGTACGGGCATTTATATGACAATTGGTATAAGACCGAAATTTGCTATTGATAAGGCTCTATATGTAACAATTGCAACCGCTGTAGCTGTATCTCGTGCAGTTGAAGAAATTGCAGATGTTAAAGCAAAAGTTAAATGGGTTAATGATATCTTTGTCAATAACAAAAAAATTTGTGGTATATTAACCGAAGCTGGTGCCAATCTCGAAACTGGTAAGATAGACAATATATTGATAGGCATTGGAATCAACTGCTTTAGTCCAGCCTCTGTTCCAGTTGACATCCGTGATAGCATAGGCGCAATATCAAAAACTAGGAACTCTTTTTCAAGAAGCAAGTTAGCCGCACTTGTTTATAATAACACCATGGAAATCTTAAAAGAGCTTGAGCCCAAAGAGCAGAATCCTGCAGCAATTTTTGAAACACCGACATCAGGTGCAGGTGGACCAAAATTCTTACAAGAATATAGGTTGAGATCAAATGTTCTTGGGAAACGCATTTCTATATTCCCTTACCAAGGTGCCGCTCCGATTTCTGCTAATGCTATTGATATAGATGATAATGGTGGATTAGTTGTCGAATACATGGAAGGTCCTAAGATGCGTCAAATTGAGTCCTTAACCACAGGAGAAATCAGCATAAGAGTGGATTGATAATTGCAAGAAAAAAAGAGTCTCTATCAGTAAATTCTACGAAGAGACTCTTTTTAGTTTTATTTCTGATTTTTCACTTTCTAGAACACAGGCACAACAGCCTTGCCGTATTTTTTCTCTATGAACTTCTTTATTTTATCTGATGTCATTGCTTTGAATAATGCCTTAGACTTTTCGCTGTCCTCATTGCCCTTCTTTACCGCTATAATATTTGCATAGGTTTTAGCAGCTGCACTATCTGATGACTCAAATGTAATTGCGGTTTCTTCCTTGATTCCAGCGCTAAGTGCATAATTCCCATTTATTACCCCCATGGCAACAGAAGACATGCTTCTTGGAATAATAGCCGCTTCAAGCTCAACAATTTCAAGTTTTTTAGGATTCTCAACAACATCCTGTTTTGTTGCAGTTAAGCCAGCATCCTTTTTCAACTTAATTAGTCCTTCAGACTCAAGCAACAGCAATGCTCTTGCTTCATTCGTTGTATCGTTAGGCACAGCTATTTTGTCGCCCTCAGCAAGCTCGTCTAGGCTCTTCTTTTCGCCCTGATATAGACCGAGTGGCTCGTAATGTATTGCGCCGATGCTCACCAGCTCAGTTTCCTGCTTTGCATTAAACTCATCCATATACGGTTTGTGTTGAAAATAGTTAGCATCGATATCGCCTGCATCTAGAGCCTTATTTGGCTGTACATAATCCTGAAATTCAACAATTTCAAGTTTGTATCCATCTTTCTCAAGCTCTGCCTTAACCTCTTTCAAGATTTCTGCGTGTGGTGCAGGGCTTGCACCAACTTTTATAGTTTTGTCTTCGCCATCCTTGCCCCCACAGCCAGTAAGTGCAACACTTCCAATAACAAGCGACAAAATAATTGCAAGTGACAGTATGTTTCTTCGTTTTAATTTCATTTTTCTTCCTCCTGAATTAATAATTATATCCTATTATCTGTGCGTCTAGAAATCCACATGCCAAGTTCTTGTAGAATTTGAACCAAAATTACAATTACTGCAATCGTAATCCACTGAACCTCTGCGTTGAATTTATATAAGCCGTAATTGATTGCAACTGCACCAAGTCCAGCCCCACCGACTATACCTGCCATAGCCGAGTATCCGAGTATGGTAACAACTGCAACAACGCTCCCCACGAGAATCGCTGGTTTAGCTTCCGTCAACATGACCTTCGAGACAATTTGCCAATCACTGGCTCCCATCGATTGGGCTGCCTCTATTACACCCTGATCGATTTCAAGGACTGAGCCCTCTACAAGTCTAGCGATAAATGGAGTAGCCGAAACAACAAGGGGAACAATCGTCGCTGCAATGCCTATAGTCGTTCCCGTTATAAGCTGAGTAAAGGGACTTATTGCAATCAACAAGATCAGAAATGGCACAGCTCTGAAAATATTTATCACTGTTCCGAGCACAAAGTTTAAAACAGGTTTAGGTCTAATACCATTTTTACCCGTAACGACAAGAGCTATCCCAAGGGGTAACCCGAAGACGTATGAAAAAAAAGTAGAAACCAGTGTCATATATACAGTATTCAAACTCTGAACTGCTAGCATATTAAGCATCACTTCCCACCTCCTCAATTTCTTCGAATTTTATGCCTTGACTTTTCAAGTATCTGAGCTGCTTCTCAGCTGATTCGCGATTTTCTGAAATCTGAATAACCATTTGACCAACTGACACACCATCTATATTTTGTACATTCGCATACATTATATTAACTGGCTCTCCGCATTGCATTATCATATTGCTGATCACCGGTTCAAATGTAGATCTACCGTCAAATACCATCCTTACAAGGCGCTTGCCCACAATAGGCGTTGTCATGCTATTGCCTGGAAAAACGAGTTTTCTCGCAGCTTCAGTTCTCGGATTTGCAAAAATGTCCTTGACACTTCCAGACTCCGCAATCACACCATTCTCTATTATTGCAACCGTATTGCAGATTTGCTGGATAACGCTCATTTCGTGAGTAATCACTACAATAGTAATACCATACTCCTCATTAATTTTTTTGAGAAGCGACAAAATAGCTCTAGTAGTCTTCGGATCAAGTGCGCTGGTTGCCTCGTCGCACAAAAGAACTTTCGGATTAGTTGCAAGCGCCCTTGCAATTGCAATCCTCTGCTTTTGTCCGCCCGAAAGCTGTGACGGATAGGCTTTTGCTTTATCGGAGAGTTCCACAACCTCAAGCAGCTCTTTTGCCCTTTCTACAGCCTTATCCTTTGGATATCCCGCAATTTCAAGTGGAAAACAGATATTTTCAAGACAATTTCTCTGCATCAGAAGATTAAACTGCTGGAATATCATCGCTATATCTCGGCGCTGCTTGTTGAGCTCATTCTTGCTTAAGCTCATCATGTCGA
>QWCE01007337.1_pt1 | contig 12433 bp, 9 predicted proteins | sample 1972531 | NCBI WGS metagenome assembly QWCE01 (sample SAMN09866716, study PRJNA288562) | Human gut metagenome isolate term4_stool, whole genome shotgun sequencing... | reverse complement strand
GAAGGCTCTCCTGAACGATTTAGTCGCAGTTAGCAGTTAGTTCGCTGGAGCGTTGCGCCGGCGAGTGAGCAATCACCATTGTCCGAATGCGTCCGCCTTTAACAACTTTCAACATACTAAATAGTAATAAAATATACAGAAAAGAGGACACCCCATGAGCAAAGTAACCATAATCACCGGCGGTACATCTGGAATCGGAAGAGGGATTGCGGAGAAAATTCTGGAAAATTCTGCGTTAGACGATATTTTATATGTAAGCTATGGACATAACACAGAGCAGGCGGAGGAATTTCTTCATGCACAAACAGAGGAAAATCAGAAAAAAATCCGGTTGCTCCAGGCTGATATGTCATCCTATGATGAAATGATGAAATTTGTATCCCGGGTCAAAGAAGAAGCGAGCCATGTAGACTGGCTGATAAACAACGTAGGAATCAGCACCTATGCGAAATATGAAGACTACACCTTCGACGAATGGACCAAAATTGTGAATACCAACCTGTCTGTCCCGGTATTTCTGGTGAAAGAACTTCGCCCCATTATGAACGAAGGCGGCAGCATTCTTTTTACAGGCTCCTACGCAGGACAGCAGGCTTATTCCTCATCCCTGGTTTACGGTGTCACCAAATCCGCCATCCACTTCCTCACCAAATCCCTGGTAAAAGAACTGGAACCAAAACAGATCCGGGTCAATGCCATTGCCCCGGGATTCATTGAAACCAGCTGGCATAAGAACCGCACCCCGGAAAGTTATGAACGTATTAACCGTAAGATTGCGCTTCACCGCTTTGGCGAGATCTCCGAAGTGGCAGACATGGCATACGAAGTCCTGAAAAATGGCTATATGAATGGAAGCGTTGTAGACATTCATGGCGGATATGACTATTTCTAAAAAGAATCCAGTGATCTGATTTTAAATAAAAAAATCTGCACCCGGATTATATTCGTGAAGTGATTAACAAAAACAAAATTCACAAATATAATCCAGGATTTTCCTAAATGCCAAATTTCCGGAATTAATTGATTTTAAGAGGATAGTGTGCTAAAGTATTCATATTGCTGGGCGAAAGCGAGGAGAAAACATTGCACAAAAGTGATGAAAAATACCAGGCTTACGTAAAAATCCTGGAGGAAGAACTGGTTCCTGCAATGGGATGTACCGAACCCATTGCCATTGCCTATGCAGGAGCAGTGGCGAGAAAAACTTTGGGCAATCTGCCGGAACAGCTGGATATTAAAGTAAGTGGAAATATTATCAAAAATGTAAAAAGCGTCATCGTTCCCAATACTGGCGGCATGAGGGGAATTGCAGCTGCTCTGTGCGCGGGTGTGATCGCAGGCGATGCGGAAGCGCTCCTTGAAGTAATTGCAAGAGTAACATCCGGTCAGAAGGAAGAAATCAAGTCCTACATGGATCAGGTGAAACCCAGGATCACTCCGGCATCCACCGGGCATGTATTTGAAATCGATCTGACCGTAACCAAAGGTACTGAAACGGCCCGTGTCCGCATTGTAGATACGCACACCAACATCATCCTTATTGAGAAAAACGGCCAGCCTGTTTTCCGGAAAGATGTCTGTTCAGGTAAGGAAGAGAAAAAGACCGACCATTCCATATTAAACATAGAAGACATTATCGACTTTGCCAATACTGTTGACACAGAAGATGTAAAGGAGGTTCTGGAGCGTCAGATCCGTTACAATACAGCCATTTCTGAGGAGGGACTTCGTGGAAACTATGGAGCGAACATCGGAAAAGTCCTTCTTCACACCTACGGCGACAATATTAAGATCCGTGCCAGAGCCAAGGCAGCAGCCGGTTCCGATGCCCGAATGAATGGCTGCGAGCTTCCTGTGGTGATCAACTCCGGAAGCGGCAACCAGGGCATGACTGCCAGCATTCCGGTCATTGAATTTGCCAGAGAGCTGCAGGTTTCCCATGACAAAATGCTTCGCGCCCTGGTGCTTTCCAATCTTGTAACCATTCATCTGAAGACTGGAATCGGAACTCTTTCTGCCTATTGCGGTGCAGTAAGTGCAGGCTGTGGAAGCGGTGCGGGAATTGCTTATCTCTACGGCGGCGATTATGAAGTAATTGCACATACAATCGTGAATTCCCTGGCAATTGTTTCCGGAATCATCTGTGACGGAGCGAAAGCCTCCTGCGCAGCCAAGATTTCAGCAGCAGTCGATGCCGGAATCATGGGCTATGAAATGTACATACAGGGACAGCAGTTCTACGGCGGTGATGGAATCGTTACCCACGGTGTGGAAAATACCATCCGGAACGTGGGACAGCTGGCGAAGGAAGGTATGTGCGAAACGGATAAAGAGATTATCCGGATTATGGTAGAGCGTGGTTGAAAAAGGCTTTCTGCAAGATGTGCGCCACAATTTGCGGGAGCTTGCGGAAATACTTTTTCAAACAGGTTCTAGGAAAAGGAGATGAAGGGAAAACACTATGAAGTGGAAATACATATTAAAAAGAATACTGATTGCCATTCCCACTTTTTTCGGAATTACCATATTGGCCTATTTTATTCTGAATATGGCGCCTGGTTCACCGCTGGATGCACTTCTGGCAGATCCGGGAATTACTCCGGCAGAGCTGGAACGTAAGAGAGTGGCACTTGGACTGGATCAGCCGGTGATCATTCAGTATTTTACCTGGCTGAAACAATTGCTTACGGGAAATCTGGGATTTTCCTACAGCACCCAGAGACCGGTGGCAGCGATGATACTGGAGCGTCTTCCGGCTACTGCGATTCTGGCGGCAAGCTCCATTGTACTGTCATTGATCGTATCCATTCCTCTTGGAATCTTTGCTGCCTCCAGGCCGAATTCAGGAAGAGATTACTTTTCCGGCGGTCTGTCTATGCTGATGATGGCGACTCCGAACTTCTTTGTAGGACTGGTATTTATTTATCTGTTCGCCATTGTATTTAACATTCTGCCATCAGGAGGAATGTACAGCTCAAGCGGAGCTCATACATTCGGAGATCTGATGAAGCACATGATCCTGCCTTGTCTGGTCCTTTCCTTTCAGCAGATCGGAGGATGGGTAAGGCACATGCGAAGTAGTATGCTGGAAGTTATGCAGGACGACTACATTCGTACCGCCAAGTCCAAAGGTCTTACCAAATGGAAAGTGATCATGAAGCACGCCTTGAAAAATGCCCTTACACCGGTCGTTACAGTTGTGGGAATGTCCATTCCTTCTATTGTAGGCGGCGCAGTTGTAACCGAGCAGGTTTTCGGATGGCCGGGAATTGGTTCTCTTATGGTAACAGCAATCAACGGACGAGACTACCCGGTTATTATGGGAATCACGGTTATGATCGCGGCAGCGGTTCTTATTGCGAATATTCTCACTGATGTTGCATACGGAATTCTGGATCCGAGAATCAGCTATAAATAAGGGAGGATAGAAGACAGAAATGAAAAAACAGAAAAACGAAAATGTAAGCTATCTTTCCGAGGTACTTGATAAACTGAAAGAACACAAAATGGCTATGGCAGGTCTGGTAGTCCTGATCGTGGAAATCCTGATGGTGGTTTTTCTTCCCATGATCCTGAAGCTGGATCCTTATACTTCAGATTACACTGCCTTTTCTGCAGCTCCGGGAGGAGCGCACATCCTTGGAACAGATGCTATCGGACGTGATGTTTTTGCCCGTCTGATGTATGGCGGAAGAACCTCTCTGCTGGTTGGTTTTGTTTCCACACTGATCAGCTGCGCAATCGGAGTTCCTCTTGGTCTGGTTGCTGGTTATGCCAGAGGAAAGGCGGAAGCAGTTATTATGCGAATTGCAGATATTTTTATGTCTTTTCCATCAATTGTGCTGATCCTGGTACTGGTTGCAGTTCTTGGACCGTCTGTCTGGTCTGTAACCTGTGTCATCGGTGTGCTCGGCTGGACACAGTTTGCCAGACTGATCTATGCAAATGTACTTTCCGTATCCGAGAAAGAATATGTAGAATCTGCAAGGGCAATTGGTACCTCCAATTTCAAGATCGTGACAAAGTATGTTCTTCCAAACTCTTTTGCCCCGATCCTGATCGCAATCACATTCCAGATGGCGAGTGCCATCCTTTCTGAATCATCCTTAAGCTTCCTTGGCATGGGTGTACAGCCGCCGGGAGCAAGCTGGGGAAATATGCTCTACGATGCGCAGTCCATTACTGTGCTTTCCCAGAAGCTGTGGATCTGGCTTCCGCCGGGACTTGCACTTCTGATCACGGTGTTAAGTATTAATTTTCTGGGCGACGGCATCCGCGATGCGCTGGATCCGAAAATCAAACTGTAATGTCTCAGGATCATGAAGGTCTTGATGCAAGACCGGACAGTCCATTGACATAAGATTGGTTCCGGGAGTTTCCCGGACTGATTTGCTTCACAAAACCTGTCAGAGAAAAACATCCCTGACAAAAGAAAAAAGGAGGAGACCTATGAAATTCAACATGAAAAAGGCTGCAGCGCTCCTGCTTGCAGGAAGCATGGTAGCAGGTTATGCTGTTCCGGCTGCTGCTGAGGCAGAGGAAAAAGTTGTAACAGCTGCTATGGACCAGGCATGGGATACCATGATGCCGCTGAACACCACAAGCAACTACACCCGTTTTATCTGTGACCAGATTTATGACCGCCTGACACAGACAAACGCAGACGGTTCCATTGAGGGACGCCTTGCTGAGTCCTGGACTGTAAACGATGCCAGTGACGCAGTTACCTTTAAGCTTCATGAAGACGCAGTATGGTCTGATGGTGAGCCGGTTACAGCAGAGGACGTTGTATTCAGTTACCAGATGTATTCTGATCCGTCTGTAGAGGCAAAGAGCCGTTATCACCTGGAGTACATTGCCGGTGTGGATGATTCCGGAGCAGAGCTTTCCGAGGATTCTATCGAAGTAACTGCAGACAGCGATTATGAAGTAACCTTCAAATTAAAAGAGGCTATGTATCCTGATACATTCCTGCAGGATATCGACACTGTTTTCATCATCCCGAAACATATATTTGAAGGAAAAACAGCAGAAGAGATCAATGCTCCTGACCTTTGGGCAAATCCGGTAGGTTCCGGCCCATTCATCTATGACAGTGAGATCAATGGTGAGCGTATGGAGTTCACAAAGAACGAAAACTACTATCTTGGAACTCCAAATATTGACCGTCTGATCATCCGTGTAGTACCGTCCGCAAACGTTCTTTCCGGTCTTATGAACGGCGAGCTTGATTTGATCGGATTCGGTTCCGTACTGACTGATGACTGGGAAACAGCCAAGTCCCAGGATAACCTGGTAACAGAGTCTGTTCCTACCACTTCCTATACCACTCTGATCTTCAATACTCAGAAGGAATATCTTACTCAGGAAGTTCGCCAGGCACTGAATATGGCAATCAACCGTGACGTACTGGTAAATGGTCTTCTTATGGGAGAGGGAACTCCGATCATGACCCCGATCGCACCGGTAAGCCCATACTACAATGACAAAGTTCAGGTTCAGTACGATCCTGAAAAAGCAAAAGAGATGCTTGCAGAAGCAGGCTTCCCGGCTGGACAGACACTGAAATTTTTCATCTCCTCTGGAAGCAGCATTACCGAGAGATGTGCAGCCCTGATCGTACAGGATTTTGCAAATGTCGGTGTAAATGTAGAAATTGAGCAGATGGACTTTGCAACTCTGATGAGCCGTATGCTTGACGGCGAGCATGATCTTGGAATCATTGGTTCCGGCGGAACTCTTGACCCAAGTGAGAGCCGTGAAATGATCTATCCGGAAAGCTCCTGCAACTTCTGCCAGCTTCAGGATACAGAGCTTTCTGACCTGATCGACAAAGGAAACGCAGAGCTTACTTTTGAAGCAAGAAAACCATACTTCGATGAGTATCAGGAAAAGGTTGTAGAAAAAGCAGCTATGGGCTACTTATATACAAAGAACCTTCTTACCGCTTACAACAAGAGCATGAAGAACCTGAACGTTGCAGACTTTAATTGTCTGAACTGGTCTTCCTGGGAGTGGGATAAAGAGTAATAAAAATGGGAAACAGGACAAAAGCGGATAAAGCTTTTGCTCCTGGAACCCGCCAAATATGAGAGAAAAGACTCTCATGTCTGGCGGATTTCAGGAGCTGTGAAAGAATCACAGTGAGTTAATTAAGAGAAAAAGGAGTACAGCTATGGCATCTTTACTTTCAGTAGAGAATTTACAGGTACAGTTTCAGACAAAAAAAGGCATTAACACAGCCGTTGACGGTGTAAGCTTTTCTGTAGAAAAAGGCAGGATCCTCGGAATTGTAGGAGAGTCCGGATGCGGAAAAAGTGTCACATCCATGTCTATCCTTCAGCTTCTTGGAAGCAACGCCCGGATTTCCGGCGGCAGCATCAAACTGGATGGAAAAGAACTGATAGGGCTTCCGGAGAAAGAGATGTGCAGGATCCGCGGAAATGATATTGCCATGATTTTTCAGGATCCAATGACTGCCCTGAATCCGACTCTGACTATTGGAACCCAGCTGATGGAACCAATTATGCTCCACCAGAACTGCGGTAAAAAAGAAGCCTGGACAAGAGCTGTGGACGTTCTGAAAAGAGTTGGGATCGCTGCTCCGGAGAAGCGGATGAAGGAATATCCGCATCAGCTTTCTGGCGGTATGCGCCAGCGAGTGATGATCGCCATGGCAGTATCCTGCGAGCCAAGACTTCTTATTGCAGATGAGCCTACCACAGCCCTGGACGTAACCATCCAGGCACAGATCCTGGAGCTGATGTGTGAGCTCAGGGAAAAAATGGGAACAGCCATTATGCTGATTACCCATGATATGGGGGTAGTAGCAGAGACCGCAGACGATGTGCTTGTTCTTTATGCAGGAAAAGCAGTAGAATACGGCAGCATTGAGGATATTTTTGAAAGACCGAAGCATCCTTACACACAGGGACTTTTGAACTCTATTCCCAGCCTTGATGAGGATGTAGAGCTGCTGAATACCATTGAGGGCACCGTTCCGGCACCGGACGCCATGCCTGCAGGCTGCAGATTTGCTCCCCGATGTCCTTACGGAAAAGACCGCTGCATGAAAGAAAAACCAGGCGTTTACCATGCTGGAAATTCTCTGGTAAGCTGCTTCAGATACGAGGGTGAGAAATAATGAGTGAGAACACAGGAATCTTATTGGAAACAAAGGATTTATCCAAATATTTTACGGCAAAAAAAGGGCTTCTGAACCGTAATCCATCTGTAGTAAAAGCAGTAGACCATGTAAGTCTTTCTGTGAGAAAGGGTGAGACACTGGGCCTGGTCGGAGAGTCCGGCTGCGGAAAATCCACTCTGGGAAGAACTATTCTCCGCCTGATCCCGGCAACAGAGGGCCAGGTTATGTACAATGGGGAAGATATCCTTACCTATGATAAGAAAAAAATGTGGGAAATGCGCCGGAAGCTGCAGATTATTTTCCAGGATCCATACAGCTCCCTGAATCCCAGAATGACCGTTTATGATCTGATCAGTGCCCCTCTTGAGGTTTATAAAGTGGGGACGAAGGAAGAACGCAGGGAAATGGTGGAAGAGATCCTTCAGGAGGTTGGACTGGATAAACAGTATCTGAACCGTTTTCCTCACGAGTTTTCAGGCGGTCAGAGGCAGCGAATCGGAATTGCAAGGGCACTGATCCTGAATCCGGAATTTGTTGTCTGTGATGAGGCAGTTTCCGCACTGGACGTATCTGTCCGTGCGCAGGTGCTGAATCTTATGAGAAATATGCAGCAGAAGAAAAATCTGACCTACCTGTTTATCTCCCATGACCTGAGCGTAGTCCGCCATATCAGTGACAGAATCGCAGTTATGTATCTTGGAAGTGTGGTTGAGGTTGCAGAAAAAGCCCAGCTTTATTCCAATCCGATGCACCCCTATACAAAAGCCCTTCTTTCCGCAATCCCGCTCCCGGATGTGAAGAAGAAACGTCAGCGTATCATTCTGGAAGGTGACGTGCCAAGTGCCTACAATCCACCGTCAGGATGTAAATTCCACACTCGCTGTCCCTACGCAACAGACCGCTGCAGGCAGGAAGCTCCTGTGCTTCAGGAGGTGGAAAAGGGGCATAAAGCAGCCTGCCACAGGGCTTTGGAGCTTGCCTGAAAATTTATTTCCTGCAATCTGCAGGCTCCGCAAATTGTGACGTACATTTTGTAGAAAGCCTTTTTAAACATGTTCTGGAGTCTGCTGAATAATTACATATCAGGAAGGATACTACCGGTTTCCAAAGAATTCCATTAAAGGGATATCTTCGGGAAACCGGTATTTTTTTAAGCTATTTTTGTTTAATTTGACGTTGTTTTCGCTGCTTTATTGAAAAATATTTCATTTTTTGCTAAATTATATATAAATGTGGAGTATTCTGATTTTGTTTAGAAATATTCCGGAATTTCGAAAGGGGTTGGAATGGTGGAAAACAGAAATAACAGATTGCTGAATGCGAAATTAAACAAGTATATCGTTCCAGGTATTATGATGTCGCTGGCACTTCAGCTTGGAAACATTGTGGACACTATCTTTGTAAGTAATTTAATTGGTGTAGAAGCAATGTCCGCAGTCACAATGAGTCTTCCGGTTGAAACGATAGTTCAGCTTACCGGTTACTGTCTGGGTGTGGGAGGTTCCATAGCTGCAGGAAATATGCTTGGTAAACGTGACAAAGAAGGGGCTTCGAAATTGTTTTCAGCCACTTTCATCGTCACACTCGTGGTGGGACTGCTGTTTTCTCTTATTGCATTTCCTGCTGCAGGACCTATTGCCAGATTTCTGGTATCCGGAGACGGAGTTTTGTGTTAGGTGCACCGGTAATCGGAATTGGTCTGATGATGGTAAATTACCTTGGGGTGGAAAATCATCCGGAGCTTGCTTCTGTTTATCTGATCACAGCCAATGTGATAAATCTTGTGCTGGATTACATATTTCTTAGATTTACACCACTTGGAGTTACAGGTGCATCCTTATCAACGGTACTTGGCTTCCTTTTTGCCATGGTGGTTTTCCTTTTCTATATTCGCTCAGATAAGAGGAATATCAGTTTCGTGCGGCTGAATGCAAAGGATTTCGGAATCGTGAAGGAAGCAGTGATTACAGGTGTGCCCATGCTTGTTTTCATGGCAACCAATTTTGTAAAAGCCCTTGGCCTGAACACCATCATTATGAATCAGATCGGGGAAGACGGAATGGCAGTATTTACGGTCTGCGACAATGTTTTGCTGATCGTGGAAATGCTTACAGGCGGAATCATTGGTGTAATTCCTAATGTTGCAGGAATTCTTTTTGGAGAAAAAGACTATGTAGGAATCCGTGTCCTGTGCAAAAAAATGCTGAAATACAGCTATATCGTGCTGGCAGTCATATTCGTTCTGATCATGCTGTTTACAGAACAGATCACCATTATGTTCGGAGGCGGCGGAGAGCTGGGACGGGAGATGGTTCATGCACTGCGTATTTTTGCTTTGTGTGTAGTGCCTTATCTCTGGAATAAATTTACCGTAAGCTATTATGAATCTATTGAAGAGACTGCAATTGCAAGCTTTGTTACCTTCCTTGAAAACGCAGTGGCAGTTCTTCCTGCAACATTTATAGGAATTTCTATCTGGAAACAGATTGATGGAATCGGTACAAATGGAATTGGTGCTGCATTTGTTGCCACAGAGATCATAACCCTGATCGCAGCCTGGATTTTCCGAAAGATCAAACACAAAAATTCTACTTTTTATATTGTTCCGGACCAAAATCCCGGAATCAATCTTGATTTTTCCATTAAGAGCACCATGGAAGAAGCTGGCGCAGTTAACAGAAAAATCCTGGAGTTCTGCAAGGAAAACGGTGTATCCGGAAACAGATCCAATCTTGCTGCCGTGTGTGCAGAAGAAATGACTGTGAATATCATTAAATTTGGTGGAAAAACTTCCAACTGGATCGACATCAATCTTTGCCTGGAGGATGACATTTGCCAGTTAAGGATAAGAGACAACGGAGTGAATTTTAATCCGCTGGAATACAGCTATGACCATGAGGAGTTTGATATCCATGGAATTGAGCTGGTGAAAAAGATTTCAAAATCAATGGATTATATCCGCGCAATTGATATGAATAATACAATAATATCATTTTAGGAGGTGCAGGAAATGTCTGACATTAACGAAAAGAGCAATTTTGTTTTTGAATTTCAGCCTGTGACAAAGCTGTTTGAAGAGCAGGTGCGGCTTCATCCTGACAAATGTGCTGTAGCTTCCAGCAAGGAAAGCTTTACCTACGCACAGCTGAATGAAAGAGCAAACAGAATTGCGAATTCTCTTATTGAAAAAGGCGTTGGCTGTGAAAAAATCGTAGGTGTGGTACTGGAGCGCTGTTGTGACTTTTACGCAGTCCGTCAGGGTATTTTGAAAGCTGGTGGCGCATTTGCTGTCGCAGCCCCGGATTATCCCGATGACCGTGTACAGTTCATTTTTGAAGATGCAGGAGTTCCCTTTATTATCACCACAAAGGAGATCCAGAAGGAGCGCCAGGAGCTGTTTTCCAGGCTTTCCTGTACGGTGCTTCTGCTTGAAGAACTGCTGGAAAACCCAAATGCCGGGAACCCGGATACCCAGATTAAGGAACATGATCTTTGCTACTGTATTTACACCTCCGGTTCCACGGGAAAACCAAAAGGTGTTATGATCAAGCATATCAACCTTGCCAATTTTGTAAATCCTAATCCAAAGAATGCGGAAACCTATGGCTATGTAAGCAGGGGAAGCGTTTCCCTTTCCATGGCAGCCATGACATTTGATGTTTCGGTACTGGAGGAATTTCTCCCTCTCACCAATGGAATGACTGCAGTGATCGCAAGCGATGACGAGATCCTGAATCCCATTATGCTTGGAGATTTAATTGTAAAAAATAAAGTGGATATTATGACCACAACTCCTACCTATCTTTCCAATATGATCGATCTGCCCCAGCTTCAGGAAGCAGCTGCCCAGATCAAGGTATTTGACGTAGGAGCAGAAGCATTCCCGCCTGCACTTTTTGACAAGATTCACGCAGTAAACCCGGATGCTTATATTATGAACGGCTATGGACCAACCGAGACTACCATCAGCTGTACCATGAAGGTGATCACCGACAGCAAAAACATTACCATCGGAGAGCCAAACGGCAATGTTCAGGTTTATGTGGTTGACAAAGAGAACAGGATCCTTCCGGACGGAGAGACCGGAGAGCTTGTAATTGCAGGTCTTGGAGTAGGTCGTGGCTACATCAATCTGCCGGAGAAAACAGCAGAAGTTTTCATCACTCTCAACGGAGAAAGAGCCTATAAAACAGGCGATCTTGCAAAGATCACTCCAGATGGCGAGATCGAATTTTTCGGAAGAATTGACAATCAGATCAAGCTTCGCGGTCTCAGAATCGAGCTTGGTGAGATCGAGGAGGTTGTTAACAGCTTCGAAGGAATCATCACCAGTATTACAGTACCGGTGGATAATAAATATCTTTGCTGCTACTTTATGGCAGACCGTGAGATCGATGTTGAAGCGCTTACCGCTTATGCGTCAGAATCCCTGGCTCATTACATGGTTCCGGATGTTTTCATCCAGCTGGAAAAAATGCCTTTAACCCAGAATGGCAAAATTGACAAAAAAGCATTGCCCAAGCCGGTGGCGCAACCCAGAAACCTGAAAGAGCCGGAAAATCCAATGCAGAAGAAGATTTTTGACATTGTGGCAAAAGTAGTAGAAAACGACTTCTTCGGAATCGACACCAGCTTTTATAAGGCCGGCCTTTCCTCCATCAGTGCAATGAAGCTCTGTGTTCTGATCTCAGAGGAATTTGGTGTTACCGTAAAAACAAGCGATATCCACGAGAACAATACCGTGGAGAAGCTGGAAAAATATGTCATGCTGGCGCCGAAACTCAGAACCTACGAAAAGAGAGAGGTTTATCCTCTTACCGGTTCCCAGAAGGGTATTTTTGCAGAATGCAGCAAAAATCCTGAGAGTACCGTATACAATATCCCCTTCCTTTTTGAACTGGATCCAACAGTGGATACCCGGAAATTATCCGATGCAATTGCCAGAATGGTAAGCGCCCATTCCTATCTGCTTACACAGGTATATCTTGACGATAATGGGGAGATGGTACAGCGCCCTGGAAATGAGACATTTGCGCCGGAAGTGATCGAGACCACAAATGAGAAATTTGCCAGCCAGAAGGAAAGCCTTGTACGTCCGTTTAAGCTGGAAAAAGGACGTCTCCTTCGTGTGGCAATTTATGTGACAGAAGATAAGAAATACCTCTTTACAGATTTCCACCATATTATTGCTGACGGCAACTCTTATGATATCATTTTCGAGGATATCAATAAGGCCTATATGGGTGAAAAACTGGAAAAAGAGTCCTATACCGGATTTGATGCGGC
>QWCE01005038.1_pt1 | contig 12440 bp, 10 predicted proteins | sample 1972531 | NCBI WGS metagenome assembly QWCE01 (sample SAMN09866716, study PRJNA288562) | Human gut metagenome isolate term4_stool, whole genome shotgun sequencing... | reverse complement strand
TTCTGTACGAGATGCTAATTCAGGAACTATTGTAGAACAGCTCACTGGGAAAGAACCAGTGTACAATCTGGATCCGGTTCTGACCTATGATTACATGAATTGCTGCGACAAAATCCCACAGGTTCAGACTAATGAGAAGTATTTGATTCTGTACGCGTATGCAGGTCGTATTTCCAATGATGAGGCAGATTGGATTGCTGCTTATGCAAAGAAAAAGAATTTGAAGGTATATGCAATTGGTGGTATCCAAAAATGTGCAGACCGATTCGTGGACTGCTCACCCTTTGAGGTTCTGGCCTATTTCAGAAATGCAGAAGAAGTTATTACCGATACCTTCCACGGCAGCATCTTCTCGGTGATCACACATCGACCGTTTACAACATTGATTCGCAAGAGCGTAGGTAACAGCTATGGTAATGAAGAAAAGTTGAGCGATTTGCTAAAGCGACTGGGACTGGCCAATCGGATGACAACGAAAATTGAAGATACAGAAAACATCAATGAAAAGGCGATTGATTACGCGAAAGTTGATGAGCAGTTGAAAGCACATAGAGAAGTGGCGAAGGATTATCTGAGAAAAAATTTAGAGGAATAAAATGGAGAACATATCGAGGATAAAAGAGAAATGTGTGGGATGTAAAAGCTGTGAGCAAAGCTGCCCAAAACACTGTATCTCTATGGTAGAAAACAAAGAGGGATTTTGGTATCCGTCTGTTGATGAAAAAAGCTGCATCGAGTGCAAGGTGTGCTTGAAAAAGTGTCCAGTAGAAAATACGGAATTTCATCGGAATGAGCCACATAGAGTTTGGGCGTGGCGCAATAAAAATGATGTGGATATTATGCGCTCTGCATCTGGCGGTGCGGCGGATAGTGCAGCGAAAACTATATTGCAAATGGGCGGTGTGGTTTATGGTGCTGCCTATGACGAGCAGTTGGCAGTAAGCCACATTGAAGTGACAGATGAAGCAGAAAGAGAGAACCTACAGTCCTCTAAGTATGTTCAGTCCGACCCGAAAGATAGCTACACAAAGGTCAAACAGCGTTTGTCAGAGGGAAAAACGGTACTTTTTACAGGAACTCCCTGCCAGATTGCAGGTCTGTATGCTTTTTTGGGTGGCAATCCAGAAAATCTATATACAGTTGACTTGATTTGCCACGGTGTGCCTTCGCCGAAGTTCTTCAAAAAGTATCTGGAATACCAGAACAAGCAGACGGCTGGCAGAGTAATCTATTTCAACTTCCGTTCCAAAGACAAGAGAGGTTGGGGAACACAATACCTGCTAAAGACAAAGACAAAGACAAAGACAAAGACAAAGACACTCTCCCTTGATCGCTATGGAAAACATTTTATGGATGGCGACTGCTATAGGGAGAGCTGTTATCAGTGCATCTATGCGAATACGAATCGTGTGGGCGATTTGACCGTGGGCGATTTTTGGGGAATTGCCAAGAGTCACCCGGATTTTAATTCTCCAAAGGGCGTATCCAGTGTATTTGTCAATACCGAAAAAGGCAAGAAGCTCTTTGAAATGATGCGTTCTCTTGCAGAAGTGGAAGAGGCAACGTTGAAAGAGGGTATGGTGAAGCAGCATAACCTGCAATCACCAACAATGCGATCTTCCCAAAGAGATTCTTTTTACAAGACGATAGATGAGCCTAATTTTATTGAACATTTATATGTGGGACTACAGTTAAAAGAAAGAGTTAAAGGGCTGATTCCGACAAAGATTATTCAGAAATTGAAGTCTCTATGATAAATCAGAAACGAGAACTAACATGATAAAACGAAAAGTATTGATTGTTATAACAACGGATTTTGTCCCATACGGTGGATTGACCACGGTTATGATGAACTATTACCGTGTGATGAATAAAGAAAATTTGCAGATAGATTTTGCATCGACCAATGATCCGTGCGACGAATTGAAGCAAGAACTTGCACAAAATGGCTCAAAATATTTTGACCTTGGAAGCCGCAAATATTCACCGATGCACTACATGAAAAAACTTGCAACTGTTCTGAAAATGGAAAAATATGATGTGATTCATGTAAATGGTAATAGCTCAACGATGGCGATGGAGTTGGTAACTGCTAAGCTGGTCGGCGTACCATCAAGAATTGCGCATGTTCACACAACGCGAAGCAAATACCCTTATGCAAATGTTGTGCTTCATCCGATTTTTGCTACGTCATATACCACAGCATTAGCGGTGTCCAAGCAAGCCGGAGATTGGCTGTATGGAAAAAATTACACACTTTTGAATAACGCAATCAATACCGCTAAATACAAATTTAATGTTGATGTTCGCGAAAAGATGCGAAAAAAATACGAATTGACAGGGAAATTTGTGATTGGAACTGTGGGAAAGTTAAACCCCCCTAAAAACCATATTCATCTATTGCAAACCTTTGCCGAATATAGCAAGAAGGATGAAACTGCAATGCTTGTAATTGCCGGAGGTGGAGAGCTGGAGCAGCATCTAAAAGCTAAAGCAGCAGAATTGGGCGTAGCCAGCAAGGTGATTTTCCTTGGAATGTACAGTGACATTGCCGGAATTCTTCAGGCGTTTGATGCTTTTGTTTTTCCGTCGTTATTTGAGGGACTGGGGTTGGCAATTATTGAGGCGCAGGCAGCAGGACTGCCGTGCGTTGCGTCAACAGCAGTGCCGCAGGAAACAAATGTTACACCTTATATAAGCTATTTGGATTTGGATTCCGATACAGCAGTATGGGTAGATAAGATTGCTGAGACAAAAGTTCAAATGCTGAATACAGATAGATTAAGCATATCTGAAAAAGCTAGGGAATGTATCCGAGAACACGGGTATGAAATAAGTTGTGAAGCCGAAAAATTAGAAAACATTTACAATTCATAAAGAGAGGAATAGTTCGGTGACAATATTTGGAATATTATGGATGCTATTGATTGTAATTTGCATGTTTTCTAGTTTTGAAAATATAGCAGCATTGACAATTATATCAGCAACTATTCAGTGTTCAAATGTTCTGGTATTGAATGGATCTGGAATAGGACCACAGGTTATTACATCTATTGCATTTATTCTTAGGGTATGGCTGTCCCGTCGAAATTTTAAAATAACTTTATATCGGCAGAAGATAGAATTAATCATCGGCGTTACCTTTTTGAATCTATCAGTTCTGCTGTCATCAGTGGTTAATTCTGTTTTATCGAAGAATTTTGCGCGAATGGCTCAGTTGTATGTTTATGCCTTTTGCTTCTTCTCAATGTTTTATGTGGGAAAATTTGTATCAGATAATTTTATATATTGGCTGATTCGAAAACTTACGATTGCTCTTTTAGTTATAGGATTATTACAGCTTTGTATTACAACAGGAATATTTCCACGGTTTTCAATTGTAAGGGAACTTTTGTATAACGATACAACGTCAGATGTGATTTATTATACAAGAAATAATTATTTTCGGATTTTGTCTACGTACATGGAGCCATCATATTTTGCAGGGTTTGCAGTAGGAAGTTTTTATTACTTTTTGTCATATAGAGAAAAACGAAAAGAAAATATATGCCTTTTGGTAGGACTTCTGATAGAAATACTGTTGACGTTTTCATCATCTGCATACGTTGCATTGGTTTTTGCAGGCATGATTTTTTTGGCATCTTCGAAAGAGAAAAAACTGAAATTTGAAATTATAATGGCATCCGTAGTTGGCTTCGCAATAATGTACTTGTTCTTTTTTGATGTTTTGGATCTGGTGATATTTTCTAAAGCATCATCTGGTTCTGGCGTAGCAAGACATGGCTGGAATGTGATTGCAATGAGAGAATTTAATACATCGCCATTTTGGGGTGTCGGATACAAAATGTCCCGCGGAAGCAGTATTATTTACACAATTCTTTCAGAACTTGGCATTTTAGGAATGATTGTCTATACAATATTAAATTTTATTGTTGTGCTGCCGATATTAAGTGAAAAAAGAAAAATGAGCGATGCGCAGAAAGGCCTGCGGTTTGCAATTCTTTCTGTTGTATTGACGCAGCTGATTGCTGTTCCTGACGTGGATATATGTACCTATTGGATGTGGATGAATCTGTTGGCGTTGTGTGTTGCATCAGAGCATGAAGCCAAAAGGAGCTTAAATGAATCAGAATAAGTTTATAAAAAATTTGTCGTTTGCACTTTTTGCGCAAGTGATTTCTTTGATGTCTAGCTTTTTTGTGCAATTTTTTGCGCCCAAAGTTTTGTCAGTAGAAGAATATGCGTATTGGCAGTTGTTCTTATTTTATGTTTCTTATATCAACATTAGCCGTATAGGAATTATTGATGGAATTTATTTGAAGCTTGGCGGAAAAAGCCGTGATGAACTTGATTGCGAAACACTAAAGACAAAGTGGCTTATTTTTCTGGCAATGCAAGTGTTTTTTTCAACTATCATGGCTGTTATAACCAATATTACGATTTCTGATGTTGATCGAAGGTTTGTACTTGTTGCTTGCGCCATTTGTATGGTATTGATCAACATGAATAATTTCTTGGGCTTTTTATTTCAAGCAATAAACGAAACAAATATATATTCTGTTTCTGAAATCATTTACAACTTGCTTTGGTCTGTTGCGGTTGGGGCTATTTACCTATATAAAATCGAAAATTATAAGATTATCGTTTATATGTATGTTCTGGGACAGATTTTTGCTTTTTTCTATTTAACAATTAAGGCTAATTTTTTGTTTTCAGCTAAAGCAAAAAAAATAAAAGAAGTCGTAATTGACATGGTAGACGATGCCAAGTGTGGAATGGCTTTATTGATTTCGATGTATGCAAGCATGCTTGTGACTGGATCAGCAAGACTGGTCGTTGATAATTACTGGGGAATTGAGGCATTTGGTTATTTTTCATTTTCAATGTCACTGACTACGTTTTTATTGAAATTTATCAGTCAGATTAGTATGGTACTCTTCCCGGCAATACGCAGAATTCAAAAAAATGCACAAAGACTTATTTTTAATAACGTGAATATCATCCTTGCACTAATACTTCCAAGTGCATTGCTCCTGTTTGTTCCAATGAAGATTGCCGTTGGAAAATGGTTGCCACAATATGAAACAAGTCTGCATTATTTTGGAATTTTGTTGCCTATTTGTGTATTTGATGGGAAAATGCAGCTTTTGTATTCTACTTACTTAAAGGTGCTCAGAAAAGAAAAAATACTTTTATACATAAATGGTGTAGCTGTTTGTGTTAGCCTTGGTTTATCTGTAATAGGGGCATATTTGTTCCATAGTTTGGAATTTATAGCATGGAGCTTGCTAGTAGCCATAGCAATTAGAAGCATAATTGCAGAAATATCTTTGATGCGCCTTATGAAAACAGATGTTAATTGGTTACTACAACTTTCAGAAATAGTGATTATCATTGGATTTGCAGTTTTGTCAACATCTCTTGAAAATGCAGGTGCATTTGTAGCCTATTTTATAGTGTATGCAGGGTATCTTCTATTGAACTACAAGAGTGTTGTGTCAATCCTGAAAAAGATGAAGATCGAATTAGGGAAAAAATGAGGATGGGAGGACAAAGGATATGCTTAATAATGTGAAATTGAAAAGGACATTAAAGGAAACTATTTTCAAGGGAGCATCTCTTGTCAATCAGATAATTCCTAAAGAAGACAATAAAGTGCTACTTTATAGTGGTAACCTTGGAATTCGACATAATTTGGTTCCATTAAAAGATGCACTGTTGGAAGGAAACTATTATAAAAAGTATCAAATTATATGTGGCGTTGAAAGTAAACGATATTTTGGAAATGAAAAAGCCTTGACTTATGTGGGAAAAATAGGAGCATTCTATCATTTCCTGACTGCTAAACATGTCTTCTACACGACGGGCCAAATACCCATTAAGCCATCGAGAAATCAGATTGTTATTCATATGAATCATGGAACATCGGATTTAAAAACGATGGGAAAACTTTCAAAGATCGATAATGGTGATGAATTCTATTTTACATATATGCTTGCGCCGTCTGATTTATATGTTCCAATTGTTGCGAAGGAATATGATTGTCCAACCGAAAATATTAAAGTTTGCGGTGAGCCAATGACGGATGATCTCTTCAAAGCCCATGAAAAATATGATTTCGGAAGCTACGATAAGGTTATATTATGGATGCCAACGTTTAGGCAATCCGATTATTTGAATTATGATGATTCACACGAGAACTTGCTTCCAATGTATGAAGAGAATGATTATGATGCATTGAATGGTGTTTTGTCTAAATTGAATTTCAAGCTGATTGTAAAATTGCATACGGCACAGAATACATCAGGATTAAAAAGAAAACATTATAGCAACCTTGACATCTTGACAAATGATGATTTTGCATCAAGAGGATATGAAATATATAAATTGATGCCTCAGGTGGACGCATTTATTGGAGATTATTCGTCTGCGTCATTACAATTCCTTCTGGTGGATAAACCAAACTTTTTTGTTGTTCCTGATATTGAGGAATACGGAAAAAACAGAGGATTTTGCTTTGATAATCCAGAAGAGTATATGGCTGGACCGATAATTAAAACACAGGAAGAACTTTATAAGGAATTTGAAAAACTTAAAGTGGGAATAGACGATTATAAAGATAAGCGTAAAAAAATAAGAGACAAGGTTTTTAAGTATCAGGATGGAGAAAATACGAATCGGGTTCTTAAATTGAGTAATATTGAACTATAAGGTTGAGGAAAATGGATATGTACGCATCAACAAGAAAGCAATTCGACATTTTGGCACTTTTGGCTGATGAAAAAAGTCCGCTCTCTCAGCGTCAAATTGAGGAGAAAATCGGTCATTCTCTTGGAACTATGAATCGCGTGATGAAGGAACTCACCGAACTCAAATATGTGAATGAGGGTGAGATCACAAATGAGGGTTTCGCTGCACTGGAACCGTATCGTGCAAAGCGCGCCATCTTTATTGCAGCAGGTTTTGGTTCTCGTTTGGTTCCCATTACATTTAATACCCCTAAGCCGCTGGTTCGTGTTCATGGCGTTCGTATTATTGACCATTTGATTGATGCTTGTCTGGAAGCTGGTATCAATGAAATCTACATCGTGCGCGGCTATCTGGCAGACCAGTTAGAAGCAATTTCTAAAAAAATATTACATGTCAGTACCAACAGAATAAATATTGAATGATTTCTTGAACACAGAAACAACGAAATGAACATTCTAAAATTGGAGGATTATGAAATGTACTGGTTAGATCATAACGTAGAAAATTTAGTTAGAATCTTTGACCAAAATGAAAGAAAAGATTTTCTTAGACTAGATTTGAATGAAAATCCTGGCGGCTTGCCTCGAGAGTTTGTTGAATCGGTTTTGGCAGAAGTTACCCCACAGATGGTAGCACAATACCCCGAAACACTCCACTTCACGCAGGTGCTGGCAGACTATATAGGAACAGATATCACTAATATTTGCATTACAAATGGTTCTGCGGAGGCAATTCGTTATGTGATACAGGCATTTACAGCTTCCAATGGCAGAATTGTTGGAGTTGTGCCTTCATATTTTATGTTCCAGGTTTACTCTGAAATGTACGGTAGGAATTTTGTGAAAGTTCCGTACAACGACGATTTAACTATTAGTATTGATAATATTGAACGAGAACTAACCGATGATACGCAAATGCTTATTCTTCTTAATCCGAACAATCCCATGGGGAATGTATACAGCGATGAAGAATTTGAAAGGTTGTTCAAAACCTGCCAGGAAAAAGAAATTACGCTTTTGATCGATGAAGCGTATCATTATTTTTACCCAAAGACTTTCATAAAATATGCTTTGAAAAATAGAAGAGTTCTCGTCACTAGAACGTTTTCTAAGCTCTTCTCAATGGCGGGATGCCGCTTAGGTTATGTAGTAGGAAATCCTGAAGATATTAAATATGTTCAGAAATTTTGCACACCACATAATACAAATGCTTTCGCCATGCTATTTGCAGAAAAAATCATTACAACACCAGGGATGGTGGATGCTTTGATAGCTAAATTCAATGAAGGAAGAAATTATTTGTTGAGCAGCCTGGATGCAAATGGATACCGACATAAAGGAGAAGCTGGCAATTTCTTATTTATTGAGCCAAAGACTGATGCGGGACATATTGTTGAACGGATGAAAAATGAAATGAGAATTCTTATCAAAGAATATCCTAATGTTGGTGAGTTTGGAAATTGTTTGAGAGTTTCCATTGGTGAAAAGCAGTATATGGAACGATTTATGGATTCACTGCTGAAAGTAGATAGATAAGAAAGTTAGATGTGCGCGATATGACAAAAGTTATAACATACGGAACATATGACTTACTCCATTATGGACATATTCGATTGCTTGAAAGAGCAAAAAAACTTGGTGATTATTTAATTGTTGGTGTTACAGCGGATGATTTTGATAAAACCCGTGGAAAAATCAATGTACAACAGTCTTTGATGGAGCGTATTGAGGCTGTACGTGCCACCGGGCTTGCGGATAAGATCATTGTAGAAGAATATGAGGGTCAAAAAATTGATGATATTCGCAGGTACGATGTGGATATTTTCACTGTTGGATCGGATTGGATCGGGAAATTTGATTATCTAAAAGAATACTGCAGAGTAGTATATTTGGAACGCACAGAAGGTGTTTCTAGTTCGGAAATTCGTTCAGAGGAGCGAAAGGTTCGACTTGGAATCATTGGTGATTCCCATATTGCTAAAAAGTACATTCGGGAAGCACAATATGTCAATGGGCTGGAAATTACCGGTGTGTGCACGGAAAATCCAAAATATTTCGAGGAGATTCCTTTCATAACACAGAACTATGAAAGATTGCTCGAAGAAGTGGATGCAGTCTATATTGTTTCTACACCTAAGTATCATTACGATCAAATCCGAAGCGCATTGAAAAGAGGAAAGCACGTTTTATGTGAACCACCTGTTGCACTAAACGAGCAGCAAAGCAGAGCACTGTTCTCGTTGGCAGCGAAAAAGGGCTGTGTTTTAATGGATGCACTTAAAACGGCATATGCAACAGCATATTCACGATTGCTTTTGCTGGCAAAAGAGGGAAAGATTGGCGAAGTTTACTCTGTAGATGCCACATGTACCAGTCTAAGATCTATTGCAGAGGATGCGTGGGATAGTATTTGCGATTGGGGTCCTACGGCAATGCTCCCGATATTTAACATACTGGGAAATGGTTACAAAACTAAAAACATTGTTTCCCATATTGATGATGAGGGACATGATCAGTTCACAAAAATCACATTTCTTTATGATCACGCAGTTGCGTCTGCAACAGTTGCCAAGGGAGTTAAATCGGAAGGTGAGCTAATTGTTTCCGGATCGAAGGGATATATTTATGTTCCGGCACCGTGGTGGAAAACGGATTATTTTGAGATTCGATATGAAGAAGCGTCACAGAACAAACGATATTTTTATCAACTGGATGGTGAAGGCATCCGTTATGAACTTGTTTCTTTTACAAGAGCAATAGAAAGTGGACGAAATATATCATATGTGGATAGTAATGTGTCAAATAGAATCTGTGAAGTGGTAGGAGATTTTTATGCACAAAAGGATTGTGCTATGATTTGAGCAATCGAAATATGTAGTTTGGAAGATGAAATTATGGGAAAATATTTTGGAACCGATGGCTTCCGTGGCGAAGCTGGAATTACATTAACCGCAGACCATGCCTATAAGGTGGGCCGTTTCTTAGGATGGTACTATAACGCGCTGCGTGAACGCAATGGTGACACCAATCCAACTCGAATCGTCATCGGCAAGGACACTCGCCGCTCAAGCTATATGTTCGAGTACAGCTTGGTTGCTGGCCTGACCGCTTCCGGTGCAGATGCCTATTTGCTCCATGTCACCACCACCCCGTCCGTGGCCTACATCGCTCGTGTGGATGATTTCGACTGCGGTATCATGATCTCTGCCAGCCACAATCCGTACTACGATAACGGTATCAAACTGATCGACTGCTATGGTGAGAAAATGCCAGAGGAAACTCTGCTGTTGGTAGAGGACTACATCGATGGCAAACTCCATGTGTTCGACCAGGACTGGCCGGAACTGCCCTTTGCACATCGCGAACATATTGGCTGTACGGTGGACTATGTAGCTGGACGCAACCGCTACATGGGCTACCTGATCTCTCTGGGTGTCTACTCCTTCAAGGGTGTCAAGGTCGGTCTGGATTGTGCGAATGGCAGCTCTTGGAACATTGCAAAGTCTGTCTTTGATGCACTCGGCGCAGACACCTATGTGATCAATAACCAGCCCAACGGTCTGAACATCAATAACAATGCCGGTTCTACGCACATTGAGGGATTGCAGAAGTTCGTTGTAGAGAAAGGGCTGGACGTTGGTTTTGCCTATGACGGCGATGCAGATCGCTGCCTGTGTGTGGACGAGAAAGGCAATGTCATTACTGGCGATCATATTCTGTACATCTATGGCTGCTATATGAAAGAGCGTGGCAAGCTCTTGACCAACACCGTTGTTACTACCGTTATGTCCAACTTTGGTCTGTATAAGGCCTTTGACGAAAAGGGCATTGGCTATGCTAAGACTGCGGTGGGCGACAAGTATGTCTATGAGTATATGTCAAAGAACGGCTGCCGTATCGGTGGTGAGCAGAGCGGACATATCATCTTCTCCAAGTATGCCAGCACGGGTGATGGTATTCTGACGAGTTTGAAAATGATGGAAGTTATGCTGGCTAAAAAGAAGCCGATGAGCGAATTGGCAGCACCGCTGAAAATTTATCCGCAGGTGCTGGAGAATGTCCGCGTGACGGATAAGAAGGCAGCACAGAATGACCCGGTTGTGCAGGAAGCCGTAAAGAAAGTGGTAGAAGCACTGGGTGATACAGGCCGTATTCTGGTGCGTGAATCCGGCACCGAGCCTGTGATCCGTGTCATGGTGGAAGCACCTGACCATGATATCTGCCAAAAGTACGTGGACGAAGTAGTCAACGTGATTTGCGAAAAGGGCTATAAAGTGTAAACAAGGTTGTGTGGCAAAACACACGGTATATCCTAAGCGGTAAGGTTTATTACGGACCTTGCCGCTTTTTCTTTTTATGAAAATATGAAATTTCTGAAATTTTCTCAAAAGTGTATATGAAAAGCTCATTGCGGATTCCTATTAGTAGAGGATGTTGAAGAAAATTTCAAAAAAATTCTAAAACACCTTGCGAAATGGGCTTTTTCCGATTCTAGAAGTGAGAGGAATACGCAAAAGTTTCCCAAAACGTAAAATTCACAAAAAATTCAAGAACTCTCAGTGAAAACTTTTGCGAAACGGTCTCTCTAAAATTCTAAAGGGGAGAGGACAAGGTAAGCTTCTCAGGTGGACCTTGAAAATCGCATGAGCCACCCCAGCAGAATACCTTTGGTACTGAATGCGCATTCTGCGCGTCTTACCAGAAAATACGCCGGAGAAATCGGGCAGGAACGGGCTGGGACAGAGTGGACGGTAGTTAAGAGCAAGATTCGCCTTTGTATACGAAACTGCTCTTACGGGCAGTTTTTTCACGGCGGCATCTTGATGGGGATTGCGCTCCCCATACCCTCACATCGTGCAAAATCACATGATTTTGCCTGTTGGTGGCCTGCCGCAGCAGGTCACAGCCGGAGTGCAGATGCACTGCCAGGAAAATCAAACCCTTGATTTTGGAAAGGAGAACCCATGCCACGGACGAAGAAAAAAGTGAAACCTATCGTAAAGACAAAAGTAATCTCCGCACGAGTTACAGAAACCGTACATGAACTTTTACGCCAGCAGGCAGAAGATGCCGGAATGACCCTCTCTGAGTTTGCAGCGCAGATGCTGATGAAAGGCCGCGTGAATACTTCGTATGTGTTCTATGTCCACCCGGACGAGATCGAAGCCATCACACGGGAGTTTGCCGCCATCGGAAACAACCTGAACCAGATCGCAGCGTTCTTCAACAGCGGCGGTATCCAGTCGCGCGCTATGCTCGAAAACATCAATCATGCGATTGCCTGCATTTTTGAAATGCGGGAACAGGTCGCAGAAATGGCAGGGAAGAACTATGGCAATCTTAAAGCACATCGCAAGTAAGAGTTCCAACTATGGCACGGCACTGGAATACCTGATTTTTAAGCATGACGAGCTTCGGAAAACTCCGATATTGGACAAAAACGGCAATCGCATTATGCGGGATGAGTTTTATCTGGACGGCCTGAACTGTGAACCCTATTCTTTCGATGCCGCCTGCCAGCAGTTGAACCGCGAGTACCAGAAGGACAAAAACAAGAATGAAATCAAAAGCCACCATTATATCATCAGCTTCGATCCACGGGACAGCACAGAAAATTGTTTGACGGGGAAACGGGCACAGGAGCTTGGGCTGGAATACGCAAAAGCAAATTTTCCGGGGCATCAGGCATTG
>QWCE01005037.1_pt1 | contig 12444 bp, 22 predicted proteins | sample 1972531 | NCBI WGS metagenome assembly QWCE01 (sample SAMN09866716, study PRJNA288562) | Human gut metagenome isolate term4_stool, whole genome shotgun sequencing... | reverse complement strand
ACGTAAAAACGACAAAAAGCCCGCCCAGCATATCACTGGACGGGCTTTTCACTTGGAGCAGGATACGGGACTCGAACCCGCCGCCTACTGCTTGGGAAGTAACACAAAATGACGGAATAACGACAAAAAATGTGCATTGGGGAGCTTAGTGGGAGCCTATATTTTGAACTTCTGCATTTCCTCGGCGAGATAGGCTGCATCGTGTACCGTGTAATAATTTGCCGTGGTGGTGAAGTCGGCGTGGCCAAGAATGGCCTGCACAGCGGTGGGGTCGGCCTTGCCTTCCACGAGGCGCGTGGCAGCTGTGCGGCGGAGAGAGTGCGGCGTAACGCGCTGCTCTTTGGGGGTGTCCTTGGTATTGATGCCGCACAGTTCCATCAGGCGGCGGAAGGAATGCTCCACGGCGTTGATATCTTTTTTACGCCCGGCGGAAGTGGGGAGCAGGTAGACGCTGCCGATGCTGTCCAGCATCCACCCGGCCAAAATGTGCCGGATCGGGGCGAGGATGGGGATGATGCGCTGGCGGCCAGCTTCGGTCTTTTCGCCGCCGACAAGATAGCCCTGATCCAGATGCACGTCGTCCCGGCGCATGGAGAGCAGCTCATCAATACGCATGCCGGTGTACACCAGCACCAGCGCGATCTGAGCGGTGAGCCGCAGACGGTTGGCCGGGGCGGGATCGTCGGCGACAGTCTGGATGCGCTGGATCTCGGCGCGGGTGAGGGTGCGCTCTTTTTTGGGAGAGGCAGAGGGCAAACGCAGACCCTCGGCGTAATTGATGGAAATGATATCGTTCTGCATGGCCCACTTGCACAGCTGGCTGAACAGCTGCCGCTGCTTTTCACAGCTGCTGCGGGAAAGACCGTTTTCGGCCAGAGTGGTGATGACCTGCTGGTAGTCCTCGGTCTTGAGCTGGCGCATCTCTCGATCATACAGAGACGCAGCTTTGGCGTAGGCTTGCTCGTAGCTGTACTGCCCTTTGGGGCCGACATCCTGAAAGTGGACATCCTTCCACTTTGCGTAAACATCAGCAAAGGTATAGCGTAGCCGGGCGGCGCTGGTGTGTCTGGCGTTATAATCGTCCAGCGCAAGCGTGGCCTCGGTGGAACTGGCGTAGCTGCCAAGGATCTCGCCGCGTCCGGTCTTGGCGACCCATGGATTTGCGCGGAGATGATCCTTTTTCAGATAGACAGTGCCGCTGCCCTTTGGCCGACGGCGCCGTTTGCGCTGCGGCGGGGGTGCTACGGCGGTCTGGCGCTTGCCGCACCACGGACAGAACAGGGCACCTTCCGGCAGGGGACGGCTGCAGCGGATGCAATCCACGACATCACACTCCGTTCGGAGGCTTGCCATAAAAATTTCAGCTCCTTTGGGTCAGGCGCGAGCTGATGTGGTATAATGACCTTGTCAGATACGCACCCATGATAAGAATTCTCCTTTTTAATTTCCGACATTCTGATTTCTCATTGGTATCGACTACGCAGAACTTCCCGGCAGACTTCCGACATCTGCCGGGATTTTCTGTTCTTTTGGGTCAGATGCAGGAAAGTGTGCTATACTGAAAAAGCAGCCGGGGCCGCCAGACTCCGGCCTGTGACCTCCTTATTTGAGCGGTGGAATGCTTTACACGGGAGACGCCCCGTTGGTATTGACGGATACCAACGGGGTTATTTTTTAAGGAACCTTTTCCATTTTGGAAACGGTTGCACTCTAAGAGATAAAACCCTATGAACTGTGCCATCTCCATGCGTGACGGAATCCTTTTGACTCTGCTTCCTGAACAGTTGACGCATAACAATCACCGTCATCCGGTTCAACCATTACACGATCGTATTGCTGGTCAAATGGAAGATGATAAATTTTTTCTCCGTTCTTGGAGATATTGCATTTGATAAGTGGATATTCTCGAAGAGGGTAGTTTTCCACAACAGTTATATGCAAATAGTCAGCGCAGGACTTAGCGAGTTCGGAAAGTGTAGTGGTTGTTATGAATAAGCCAGAAACGCGCTTATCTGGATTTTCGAGCTTTTGCAAAATCGTTGTTCCATATAGTTGGAAAATATGTTTTTCGTGAATCGTCTTTTCCGTAGACCACCGTTTGCATTGGATTACAAACAATTTCTTTCCTTGCGTAACAATCAAATCACGTCCCATATCTTCAAGACCTTCTGTAGCACCAAAATAACGAACCTTATAACCTTTTCTTTCATAGCAATATCCAACGTATCGTTCGTACTCTATACCAATCTGCCAATTGGTCTTTTGACGTTTTGTATATCGCTCTAATGCTAATTGAAGACGTTCAGCAGACGGAAGAGATTGATACTCCTGCGGAGAAAGCCATTTTTTCAGAGAAGAGTATTCACTATCTGGCGCTGTATCTACGGATGCAAGCTGTTGGAGATCCTCAGAACTGATTTCCTTAAACTCTGCCAACCATGGAAAAGCCGTTTCATAAAGATTCAATTGATACTCTTGAAGTTTGCACTGCTCTTGAAGTACTCGCTTTTGCTTGGCAATCTCTCGAACTTTCTCGGCTGCGGTAAAAGCAGGGCGGGATTTCGTTTCCAAGTAGTCAGCATCAAGCAAGTCATTTACATACATAAAATCTGAAAATTGCTTAGCCAAAAAAGGTGTTGTTATTTGAGCAGTAGTAAGCATATCGCAAAGCTCTGTTTTCGCGCGTTCTAGTTCCTTTTCTCGACTGTCTAATTTTTTCTCCCTTGAGTCAAGCGCTCGGACAAGATCAGAAAGCTGATCTTCTCGGTCTTTTAAAAGGCGCTGCGTTTCAAGACTCAAATTGTTTTCAGCACTTCTTTCAAGTTTTTGATATTTTTCGATAGAATCGTTAAGTTGCTGAATGGACTGCTCTTTTTGTTGAATTTCACTGCTGAGTCTTGCCGAATTGATTTCTTTAGAATCAAGTTCTTGTTTATGACCGACTTTGTTTCCACAGATATAGCCAATGATGAGAAAAATAACGGCAGCACCGCTTGTAATATATAGCCAGTTCATAGATTTCCTCATACAAGTAAACCGCTTCGGGAAACCGAGGCGGTTATTTTTTATGCGTCCTTTGCAGCCACTCCAAGCGCAGCATCTTTTTTATAACGTCCAGCAAGGACGAGATCTTCCACGTACTCTAATGCCTTGGTCTGGCCCTCTTCATTTAACTCATCAAAAATTGAAAGCAAGGAAGTTTGGGTAGGCGTAAGTGCGGTATCAATACTGCTAGCAGTGAAATCATCCTGATACAAGAAGTTTGGTTCTACCTGTAGAACATCGAAGATTTTGACCAAAACATCCCATTTGGGGCTGCTGACTCCGTTTTCGTAGTTGCTGATTGCATTCTTTGTTACGCCGAGTTTTTTAGCAAAATCCTGCTGTGTAAGGTTCGCCTGTTCACGAGCCTGTCGCAAACGAGAAGAAAAAGACACATTATGCACCTCCTAAAAGTTACTTCTTAACGTCAGTATAAGGGCGAGACCTTCAAAAGTCAAGATAAATGTACAAGAAAATTGAACAAAAATGTTGACAAGTAAAGATTCTTGTGCTATTTTAAAAATGTCCAAGAATCTTGTACGTTGAAGGAGCGTGTGAAATGGCAGTATCGGATATGATTTATAAGGTTATTGACGAAAAGTGCTTAAAGCAATCAGCGGTTGCCCGCGCGGCTGGCTATGACCCGAAGATTTTCAATGCAATGCTAAGAGGCCGCAAGCGGATGACATCTGATGATGTGGTCCCGATCTGCAAGGCGTTGGGAGTTACGCCGAACGAGCTTTTTGGCATTGACCCGAAGAAGAGCGCATGAGAGGAGAGTAGATGGACAACAGAAAAAAAGCCCGCATGAGGCGGGCGCAGAGGATGGCGTTGCGCAATGGCAGACAGGACAGGGTGTTTACCGTAACATACGAGGAAGGAGGTGAAAAGGATGGCAGAGAAGCTGACCATGAGCCCGATGGAGTGCTGCGAGGCGTTCCATGTGGTGCCGGACGGGTTTGAACCGATCCAGATGAGCCCGCCAAAGTTTAAGGCCATGTGCATGGCAAATCGGTTTGATTGGTGTGTGCCGATCCCGATGAAGCAGGATGAGTTTCTGATCAGCCGGGCGGGATTTTATGCGTGGCTGGACAGCTTTTTTCGGCAGAAGGTGGGGCGGCTGTGAACTGGTACAACAAAAAAGAGAGCCCGGCGGTGTGACAGCACCGACGAGCCCTGCAAGGTGATAGATGTGACGACCTATCACCACAAATTTACCACAGAACAGGAGAAATTGCAAATGAAAAAGAAGTTGAAGGCGAATGCCTACTACATGGGTTCCATCCTGCTGGGGGTGGGCGTGCTGGTGTGCGCGTCCGGCATTGAGCACAGCGAGGGCTGGGCGATGTTCGGCTGGCTGGCCGCAGCGCTGGTACTGGGCGGCGTGGCCCTTGGGCTGGCCGCGCTGGGCCTTGTGGCCGAGCGGCAGCCGGACGAGGGCCAGAAGGTACACAAAGCACCCACCGGCACCGTGACAGCGGGCCGCCGCAGCGGAAGAAAGGCGGGGTAAAGATGGCGGAGAGCGAAACGGCATTACAGGCGTTTGACTACACTGTTCTGCCCGCCAACATGTGCACCGTGATTCGGGCCAACACAGAGGAATTCACGTTGCACATGAACCGGAGCGTGCAGGAGTACGGACAAGCGTGCGTGAATGTGATGAATGTCCATGCGGCGCTGGCCGACCGGTACAGCGGGCGTTGGGCACAGTGGTGCCAGTCGGTCGGGCTGAGCATCCGCAGCGCGACCCGGATGGTGGAGGTTGGGAGCAACGTGATGGGTTCGGCCAAATTGGCCGAACTTGTGCAGGACGGCCAGATCGGAAAGAGTCTGCTGCAAGCCATCTGCGCCCCCAGCGCGGAGCCGGAGGCGGTTGATCAGGTACTTTCGGGGGATATCACGACGCATAAGGAGTATCAAGAACTTTTGGCCCAGCTGAAGGCTGAGAAGGAGCGGGGTGCCGCCGCCGAGGCGCGGGAGGAAGAGGTCTGGAAGATGCACGAGGAGGCCAAGCAGCGGGCCGAAACGGCAGAGAGCCGCTACAAAGCAGCACTGGCCGATGTGACCGGTTTGCAGAAGCAGTATTCCCAGATGTCCCAGCGGGCGAACGATGCTGAGGAAGCCCGCATCGCCGTCCGGCTCCAATGCCAGAAGGCCGAATGCGAGCGAGACAAGGCCGAGCAGCGGGCCAAAGAAGCCGAAGCCGCCCTGAAAAAGCAGCCCATCGCCGCCGTGGTGGACGAAGAAGAGATGGACAAGCGTGCCCACCAGCAAGCCTATGCCATTGCCGCCGACATGACCGGGGAGCTGCGGCAAAAACTGGAAAGGATGCAGGAAAATGACGCGGCGTGGGTGTTTCAATCCAAAGACCGGATGGAAAGCGAGTGGGAGCGCATGGTTCCCATGTTGGAACGGATGGAGCCGGACGTCAAAAAAGCAGCGTTGGACGGGGTGCTAAAGATGCTGGGCCGAATCCAAGGACAGGCATTTGCACTGTACCCGGAGGAAGAGGAGGCAGGGCATGAAGTGCCGAGTACATATTGAGTGCCGGAGTGCGAAGATGGTGGAGTGCATTGCGTATGTAGTGCAGACGGGCAGCGCGGCGGAGGGCAAGGAAAAGGCCCTGCACATGGCCCGGCAGCACTACCCGGAGTTCGACGAATTCCGGGCCTACCATGTGGAGGAACTTGGAAAATGACGCTGGAACAATACAAGGCAAAGCTCGATGAAGAGCTGAAAGCGATGGACTGGCACGAGCGGGACATCAAGAACAGCCGTGCTTACAAGGTGCTGAGCGCGGCAGCGCTGGATCGGGAAAACGTACCGATGGAGGAATGGCTGAAATTGAACGCCTATTTTTACAGGCGCGTTAAGGAATTGCAAGGGTGACACGGAATGGATGGGACGCAGTGTGTCCACGTGTTCGAGATCATGCAGCCGGAATGTCTGGTCTGTGCCGGACGGAACCGAAGCTGCGAAAAATTTGTAGAACGGAGAATGTCGGATGAAAAAGAAGATGAGCCTTGCGGCAGAGATCGACCTGACGCAGGACAGTGTGGTGCAGCTGACGAGCTGGTGCGGGCAGATCGCCCTACACGAGCTGTGGGGGCTGGGGCGTGTGCGGCTGGATCGGATCACCCGGCGGCAGGAGCAGCTGGGCAACGAGAGTCTGGCCGTGGTGATGGTGCCGGATCGCAACGGGATGCCCCAGACCGAAAAGGCCCGGCAGCTTCGGGCGGAGGCGCGCCGGAGGGCGTGCCGGTGGAGTTCCGGGTCCCGGCGCTGCGCACCCCGCGCACCCGGCGGGAGCAGCAGCTGAAAATAGTGGGCGACCGGGCAGCCACGATGGCGTGGCAGTTGATGGCGCTGGCCTGTGTGCAGGAGCTGGGCTTCGGGGCGGAGCGGCTGGATCGGCTGTACCGGGAAATGCGGCACAACTATGAGCAGCTCAACGAGTGGGCCAAGGCCGACGGCATCGAGGTGGCCATGGAGAAGCTGCGGCGCTGCGCGTGCGAGGCGCTGCAGACCGAGGAGATCGTGGTGGAGAACATCGACGACGAGAAGACCGTGCAGACGCTGAGCCGGAGCTATCAGGCGCAGGAGGAAGAGTTCATCAAGCGGGCCGTGATGATGGCCGCCGGACGGCGGGCCGGAAAGCAGGGCGGGGCGGCGCTGCCGCTTTCCGGCGACGAGGTGCGCCGGAAGATCGAGGCGGCGAAGGCACAGATGGACACCGGGGCCTACCGGAGGAGGGGTTGAGATGGGCGTGAGCAAGTACATTTACACCGTCTACGACGCGAAGACGGGGGAGTATGTGGCAAAGGGGACGGCGGCGCAGCTGGCCGGGAAGGGGATTTTCAAGGACGCCGGGAGCGTATCGACCTGCTACCTGAGCAACCGGAAGACCGACAAGCCCCGGCGCTGGCGGATGGAGAGGGTGGAGGTCGGCCCTCTCAGCGCGCAGTCCGGCGCTGCCGGAGCTGCTTGCAGTGCCCCCTTCTGGCGCGTTGCGCCACCTCCCCCGGCCGGGGGAGTCTTTCCCGAAGCAGGAGCTCTGCTTAGAGGAACCCCTCAGTCTGCGTTGCAGACAGCTCCCCCAAGTGGCAACGGCGACGACTGCCCCCAGCGGCGGGTGTACATTTACACGGTCTGGGACATGGCCGGGAAGCTGCTGGGTGAGGGCACCGCGAAAGAACTGGCAGAGCAGGGCGTTTTCGGCGGGGAGAGCACAGTGCGCGATGTTTACCGGCGGGGCGGCAAGAGCGAGAGGTTTGGCGTCGGCAAAATGATTCGGTGGTGGGAGGTGCGACCGTGCCCGGTGAAACCGTATAAGCGGCGGGGTCCGAACAGGAGACCGGAAGAAAAGCCGGAACTATGCAAGCCGTGCAAGATCCCAAATCCGACGCCGTTACAGCTCGACGTGCACGACCTGTGCCTCTACAACCGCAAGGCCCGGAAGCAGGGAAAGCCGGAGCTGAGCTATGGCGGCTGGGCGGCAAAGGGCAAACCGGCGGAACCTTAACGGGCTTGCCCTCTCACCGCTCCATCCGACTGACGTCGGCGTGTCGCGGAGCTCCCCCAAAGGGGTGAGCTGTGTTTCAATGAAGGGCAACGGATACGATGGACTGAAAACGTCCACCGTATCCGTTACTTTTCATAAACCTTTTATAAAAGGGGGTGCAAGGCCCCTTTGGGGAGCTTGTATACCCGTTATTTCTGTGACGGTGTGGACCGTCAGAAGAGAAAGAACACCGGAAGTGAAGGGCCAGCAGGAGGGCAGCGGGATGAGATGCAACTACATCCGCGAGAAAAAGATATGTATTTAACACCGGTATCAATTATTACGTGAGTGATGCCACTGTGACTACCTCCAGCGCTGGAAGCCATGGGCACACCCTGACCATTGGCAGCACCGGCAGTGGGCAAGCGTTCAGCATTTTGAACCCGTATCAGGCGGTGAATATCTGGCAGCGCGTAGGCTGAGAAAGGAACATCTATGAAAATTATTGACGAAACCGGTGTGGAGTTGACCGAAGCACCCGATCTGAGCCTTGGGCGGCTCATCGACGACGTGGAGATCGTCCACCACGAAGCCATTGCCGGGGTCAAGCAGGTCAGCCATTTCGTCCCCATTGAACACCTCGCCAATGGCAGCACCATTGTGGAGGAAGTGATCGACGTGCCCGGTGTAGACCCGCAGCCCGCATGGGAAGAGACGGTCCCTATCCAGCGGTACATCCGCTACACCGAAGACGAGCTGGCAGAGCGGAGAGCCAAGGAAGAGCACGAGGCAAAAATGGCGCAGATGCCCGAAGCACTGGCCGCCCTGAAAAACGAAAACGAAATGCTGAAGCAGTGCTTGCTGGAAATGAGCGAGACTGTCTATGCGTAAAATCACACAAAAAATCGAAAGGATGGTATTTATGATGGCTATGTTATGGGCACAGGAAATTATGTCCGCTGAGACTATGGAGGAGGCAAAGGCTCTGTATGAGCGCTGCCCTCGTCTGCTGAAGGAGAGGGTCAAGGCAATTCTCGTCAAGAGCGGGTTTGAGGAAATCACGCAGTAAGGAGGACACTATGGCTGAAATCATGGACGTTTCCCGCTGGCAGGGAAACATCGACTGGAAGAAGGTCAAGGCCAGCGGCAAAGTAGATGGCGTGATGTTGCGGGTGCTGGGCAGCAAGGGCGGCAAGCCCTACGTTGACCCGACCTTCGAGCGCAACTATGCCGCGTGCACGGCGCGGGGCATCCCGGTGGGCGGCTACTACTACACCTGCGCCGTCACGCCCCGGCAGACGGCCGCAGAGCTGGCCGCCCTGCGTGCTGCACTGGCGGGCAAGAACTTCCAGATGCCCATTGCCATCGACGTGGAGGGCGCAAACCTGCGAGCCCTGACCCCGGCCAAGCTGTCCGCCCGCGTGGCCGAAGCCGCCGCCCAACTCGAAGCGTGGGGGCTGTATGCAATGGTGTACACCTACACCAATTTCGCGGACACCGCCCTCGACATGGCAGCCCTCGCTGCTTACGATCTGTGGATCGCGGACTACCGCGGCACGCGCCCCACTCGCAAGCACGGCATGTGGCAGTACACCAGCAAAGGCCGGGTGGCGGGCATCGACGGCCCCGTGGATCTGAGCCATGCCTACAAGGATTACCCGGCCATCATCCAGCGGGCCGGATTGACAAAAGTGAAGGGAGTATAACAATGAACAGCAGAGAATTGTGTACATATGTCGGTGTCATCGGCGGGGCCATTGCGGGCCTGTTCGGCGGCTGGGATACGGCGCTTCAGACGTTGGTGATTTTCATGGCCGTAGACTACATCACCGGCCTGATTGTGGCGGGGGTGTTCCACACCAGCCCCAAGACCAAGACCGGCACCCTCGAATCCCGCGCCGGTTGGAAGGGCCTGTGCCGCAAGGGCGTGAGCTTGCTGGTGGTGCTGGTGGCGTGCCGACTGGACGCCATCATCGGAAGCAGCTTCATCCGGGACGCCACCGTGATCGCCTTCGCGTGCAACGAAACCATCTCCATCATCGAGAACGCCGGACTCATGGGAGTGCCGGTGCCGAAGGTGCTGGTGGAAGCGGTGGATGTGCTGAAGCGGAGCAGAGATCAAAAAGATTTTTTATAAAGTGAGGTAATAGGGCAAGAAAAGGGCTTAGATTCTAACGAATTTAGGCACTTTTTTGCGAAACCTATAGCAAATTACCTGTATTGTGGCATAAACCCCCGGTGTCCACAGTGGACACCGGGGGTTTTGCTATTTTTTGTCTTTCAGCTTTTCTTTTAGCTCTTCTTCCCAGCCTTCATGCTGGTCAAGATACTCGCCATAAATCTCCGCTTCTGCCTTTTTCCGGGCGGCGGCAGCGGCTGCCAGATCGGGGTAGCTGCCGAGGTACAGCTGCTTGCGCTTGAAATTGATATAGGCGTGATAGCGTCCATCCGGACGGAGGGTGACGCCGTTGACGCCGGTGGAGGAGTTTTTGTTGATGGTGCCATCCAGACGCTTGCGGACGCTGGCGAGGCTGGAGCCATCCGTATAGGCGACTGCATGGAGGGCACCGGAGGGCTTGGAGATGTCGTGGCTGCATCCGGAACATCTTCGGATGGGTTTTGAGGCGGTGATCCGCCCCAGAGCGGTGATGGTAGGTCTGCCGCAGACAGGGCAGACTGCCCGACACCGGAGACCCCGGCGGGAGCCTGACGAAGGAAGCACGTCAAGGATCTGCCAGCCGGAGACGGTGGTTCCGGTGTACTTTTTTTTGGCGGCGACGAGGGCGGCTTTGGAACACCCCTGCCTTGCACCGCTGGGGGTACGGTGGGAGCAGGAGGGGCAGCAGGTGCTGGTGCCCTGCAGCAGACTGCTGCGGTAGACGTCCTTTACACTGCCGCAATCACATCGGCAAGAGAAGTAACAGGGGCGGGACGGGGCCGGGGCAAGGACAGTCCAGTGCCCGAAGCGGTCTCCGGGAGAAATTTTGGTCACAGCAGCCACCTCACAGGAGCTGGTAGTGCTCAGCCAGCAAAAAACGGACATATACAGGGCAAGTTCTCCTTTCGCCACACCAGTCCTGCACAGTACGTATCGGCATTCCAGCGCCTCTTGCAAAGGCACTTTGGGACAGACCGGTAAGGGAGATCAGCCCCTTCATGGACAGGTGCGCCAGCTCCCAGATGCGGGACAGCCTTGCCTTTTCGGCGTCCAGATCGATGCAACCGGGTGCATCCGGGGCGCTGAGTGTTATGCAGTTGAGAAAAGCATCGCGAGAGGTTGCCGGATCGGCAGCCATAATAAAAAGTTCGGCGTTGGTCATGGGGTTTCTCCTTTCAAATTCTATCTTTTGCGGACAAGCTGATTTTGCGCACAAAGCCATCAGGGAACTTTTCACCGCTCCAGAGAGAGCCAAGCTCTCCATCGCCACCGTTGTCGCGGGGATACTCATAGAAGGCGGTCATTCCAATACCATCGTTGACGCGGCGCAGTTTTACAATACGGTCGGGTGCAAGCGCAATCTCTCTGGTAAGCTTGCCGCTTTCGTCCAGCGCGTCCTCGCACACCCACTGGAGTGCTGATAAAAAATCGGCCATTGTGATGGTGGAGTGGGCAGCCCAGTCGTTAAAGATTCGGCTGTTACCTGCAAGGACGATTTTCTTTTTGACTTCAAAATTGTTCATATAATCCTCCTTTGTTCTCATTGTTCAGTAGTATCAAAACTCTTCTTCAGGAAGAAGACCAAGAGCATACGGCCAAGAATCGTTCCAAACAGGACGGCTGGTGCTTTTCCTGCAAGAGCTCTGGAGAGCAGTAAGCACGCTGTGCTCGGCGGAGCTTTCGATCGCCAGATATTCATCCAGCCCGGCTTTGCTCATCGTTCCGTTTCTAAAAGCAGCGCGGCGCTCTTCGCCCTCAGCACGCAAGGCGTTAAAAGCCTTTTTAACGAGATCAAAGCGATTCATCGGATTCTCTTCTTTTGCGATATAATTATACTTGCCAGAAGAAATAATCTCCTTCACGCACTCAGCCTTGCGAAAATCGCGCCGTGCGACTTCCCAAGCAAAATGCAGAGCCTGAGATAAAGAGACCTGATAAACGCCGCCAACATAGTTTGCGCGCATCATGTGCCAAGCATTGTTCATGATTTTCTTCAGATCGTATTTCATTTTTATTTCCTCCGTTTGATTCATGTCTTTCACTGTCTTTATTGTACACGCGTTGCGTGCAATTGTCAAGGCTTTTTTGAAAATTTTATACGCATTGCGTGCAAAAAATGAGCGCCCACACAGTCCTGTGCCGTGTGGGCTACTGTTTTTTGGATGCTCGAACGGCGCATCGAACGCCGAGAAAAGCAGCAGGAGGCGGCAGAGAAAGCTCGTGAGGAGTTCGAAACGCACCTGTATGAAAGCTCCCTCGCTGCCATTGCACTGGGTGAAGCAACTGCCAAAGCCGTGCAACGCATACCGGACGCCCATCGAGAACGCCGGACTCATGGGAGTGCCGATTCCTGAAGCGCTGACCAAGGCGGTGGATGTGCTGCGGCAGAGGGCGGAAGAAGAGCAGAAAAGAAACGGAACATGAGGGCACGCACGGCCTTCCCCTTTGCTTTTGGGGTAGGGGAAGAATGAAAAAGTAGATATGGATAAAACGACACTCCCGAAGGAAAGAAAAAGCCATCGGGAGTGTCGCTTTATTGGGGAGTTTACGAGGTGTTGACGCGGGATTCTACGTCATTTTTGCGGAAAGACAAAACAAAAAAGCGGTGGGACGAAATGAAAAACAAACGCCACACCGCTTTATTTTGGAGCAGGATACGGGACTCGAACCCGCCGCCTACTGCTTGGGAAGCAGTCGCTCTACCGGATGAGCTAACCCTGCAAGTGCGTTATTAGTGTAGCAA
>QWCE01005035.1_pt1 | contig 12449 bp, 7 predicted proteins | sample 1972531 | NCBI WGS metagenome assembly QWCE01 (sample SAMN09866716, study PRJNA288562) | Human gut metagenome isolate term4_stool, whole genome shotgun sequencing... | reverse complement strand
TGAGAAGCAGCATACAGAGCAGCAGTGTGAGGAGCGTGGAAATCTGCATCCGATTCTTTTTCATGATGAATTCCTCCATTCCATATTCATCCGCAGCACCCGTCCGGGCGCCTGTTCCCTTTTGATACCGATACCATAAGCCCTGTTTCCGGCAAAGCAGCCGCAAAAAGGCATCATTGTTGCATCATTTCCCTTCTGCGGCACGGGAGGCCGGTTCCTTCCCGGAGAGGTCCCACACAAATCCCATCAGCTCCACACTGACGCGCCCGCTGCGGCCCTCCACCTTCCATCTGGGGCCGGGCCGTACTGTCAGATCTCCAGCCTGAGACCTCTGCGGAAGGCCTGTCCAAGCGCTTCCGCCGTGCCCAGGGAACCCCTTGCCGAGCGGAGTGTGGAGTCGATCCACACCGGCAGCCCCGTGCCCTTGTCCACCATCATCCAATGGTCATCCCGGTGCTCCGGGCCGCCCCGCAAATACAGCATACCGGCGGCCAGACTGCCGTCGGCCTGGATATACACCACGCCGCCTCCGCCTAGGCCTTGCTATGCTCCTCCGTCTGTTCCAGCAGTTGGGTGGCGGAATAGACGTCCAGCTCCGGATACCGGATGGTCCTGCCCAGCAGCTCCAGCTTTTCCGGCAGCGACGCCTCCCCCGCCGCCAGCCGCCTTTTGTCCCCTGCGGAAGAGCAGGTCAGTAATTTATTCCCACAATGGCCAGTCTGCCATCGACAACACTGAACACCACATTGGGCCTGCCGCTGGCGGACAGGGCAAATCCTGCCTTGCTGGGGGCCAGCCCCCCGGGGTCCGCCCCGGCGATCTCAGAGACCAGCTCTTCTGAGAAGATCCGGTCCGCTTCCAGTGCGATCAGGTCCTCCCGGGACTCCACAGATTCCCCTCCATCGGAAAAGCCGATGTACAGCGGATACGACGCCAGGTCCGCCAGCGCCTCCAGATTCTTTTCCGCCACTGCGGCCTGGATCTGCTCTGCAAATGCTGTAACAGCCTCCGTATCTATGGAAAAATTATCTGTATACTGGGGCGCTTCCGTATCCGCACCGTCCTCCTCAGGGGTCCGGCCCCCATCTTCTCCAGCGGTCTCCTCCGCGGGCTGCTCCGCCTGCGGAGAGCTGCCCCCCTCCGGCGAGGTACTGCCGCTCTGGCCGCAGCCTGCGAGGGACAGGCACAGGAGCCCTGTTAATGCCAAGAAAATGAGCTTCTTCTGCATCGTTTATGATCCTTTCCTCAAGATGTTTGCCGGCGTCATCCTCTGTGGGACTCCGGCTGTCTTATAAGACGCCCCAAAGGGCAAAAAAGTTTTGGCGGCCGCTTTTCCTCTTCCACCTCCGGAGGATCACGCCTCCGGAATGTCGCCGGCGCGACCGCTGGCCACGAAGAGTCCCGATGCGCCATCGGAGGCCGTCAAAAGGCCGTGGGAGAGGCAAATGCCTCTCCCACGGCCTTTGGGGAATCAAATTCTGCCAGAGTACGCGCTTACTTGGTCACCTCGCCGCCGGGGGCAGAGTGAGCCGTAGACCAGGCGTGCTCCAGAGCCGCCCAGTCGCGCTGTTCCAGCTTCTCCGTCCACTTCTCGACCTTGTCACCGCTGACGGTCACCCAGGTGTAGTCGTGGCTGTTGGTCGCCTCCTGCATGTCGGCATAGAACCAGTCCTCCGGATTGTTGTCGGGCCAGGTGATCATCTCGTCCTCGTCCAGCAGCCGATCCTCATCCGGGCTGCGGCCCAGGGCGCGGTTCACGATCACGCAGGCCTGTGCCCGGGTGATGTTGGTGTTGGGGCGGAAGGTCCCGTCATTAAAGCCCTCGATCAGGCCCACGCGGGCTGCCGCCTCTACGTACTCGGTGTACCAGGCGTTAATATCCACATCGGTGAAGTATCCCTGGTAGTCCTCCCGGGTGGTCTCGAAAAAGCCCACCGCGATCTTGGCAAATTGGGCGCGGGTGATCTTGGCATAGGGCCGGAAGGTCCCGTCCGAGAACCCGTCGATGATGCCCATGTTGGTCAGGGTGGAGATGGCGTTGTTGCACCACAGGTCGGAGCTGCAGTCCGTGTAGTCGTTGACCTGGCTCCAGTACTCCTCCCGGGTGTCGTCCGTCAGCAGGCGGAAGAAGATGGTGGCCACTTCGCCCCGGGTGATGGTGCCGTAGGGCTGCAGCGTGCCGTCGGAGTAGCCGATGATATAGGAGTAATGGTCCTCCGTGTTCAGGGTGGGCCGGCTGCTGCCTCCACCGCCGCCTCCGGTGCTGCCGCCGCCCCCGCTGCTCTCCTTCTCGTACACCAGCACGAAGGGAGAGAAGCTGCCGGCAGTGAAGACCAGATGGTCGCCGTCGCGGGTAGCTTGGATCTTTTCCACAGTATGCGCGGTACCAGCCAAGTCGCCTGTGTCGCTGGCGCTCTCACGGTCCATGCCGGTATAGTGTACCAGGTAGAACGCGCCGTCCTCGTCGGCGTCGGCGGGCATGGGCCAGTAGATGGTCAGCGCCTGCTGGTTGCCCAGGGTTACCACGGTGTTGCCGTTCTGGGTGTCCACCAGGTCCAGATAGGCCATCTCGTACTGGGGGGCGGATAGCGTGTTGTCCGTGGCCGCGACTTTTGCAAGGGCGTCAGCGCCCATGGGGGCGTCGAACGCGTCGCTGTTGGAGACGCTGTCCACTAGCAGCTGCACGCGGCCGGGATCCACCTGGACCTCACTGTCATTGACATAATAGGTCACATTGCCGTTGTCAACGGCAGTGATCTGGTTCGCGTCCACAGTGTCGGCGCTGGTCACGATCTCGATGGTGGAAGTGCCCTCGTCTGTGACGCTCTTGACCAAGAGATGGCCGGTACCGATATCAACGCTGCAGACGAGCGTATCACCGCCGGCGGAGAACACCGCCTGAATCTCGCTCTGGTTCAGACCGCCGTCGTAGATGGTCATCTCATAGTTGGCAGAAACAACGCCCTCTTCCATTCGGATGTTGTCGGTAGTGATGATGTTGCCGTCATCTGTGAACTGGAGCCGGACCTTGACGCCTTCATTTTCACCCTCGATTTGGTTCGGGCTCAGGCTATATACATAGCGGCTCACGTTGCCGGTTGCATCTCTCGAGTAGACGCCCTGGTCCATCAGATCCCAGCGGCGGATCGCCGCACCAGTCTCCTGGTCATAATAGTAGAAGCTCAGGTAGTCCGCCAGGTTTGCAGCCTGCGTCAGGTCCACGCCATGGCTGGTGAGCCACGCTTCCACAGAGTCGGGCAGATCGATGTGATAACCCGGCTCCGGCAGGCCCTGTTCCGTGCTGCCGACAAAATCGCCCGCATCGTCCAGCACACCGCTGTATCCGGTTCCGCCGGTGTAGATCACAATGTCCGCCGGCGTGATGGTGATGGCATAGGGCTTCACCTCCACGGGGTCCGCCGGGACCTCCACCGGGGGATCCTCCGGATGTTCCGTGTCCGTGACTACCACGGTGTTCACGATCTTCTGGTTCACATCGTCCAGTGAGGTCTGATAGCTGGCGTACAGCGTTGCATAGGTCCAGCCTTCGACAATAACCGGATTGGTGACCGTATTGCCCTCCTCATCTGTCAGCGTCACACCTTCCAACTTGTCAGTCACATCCAGGGTCAACGTCTCATCCGTCATGCTGGCAATGGTGATGGTCCAAGTGATGGGATCGCCCACGGTGACAGAGGTCTGATCCGGCTCTTTGATCACCATAAAACGGCCGTCTCCGGGATCGGGCTCGGGCTCTTCGGGAGTCGCCTGGAAATCCCAGCGCCCGTACAAAGTGGTGTCGGCATCGATGGCAGAAATCGTTCCGCCGTAAGGGACACCGACTTTGTCATACCAGCCGATAAAATACCAGGTCCCCTGCTCGTCTGAAACCTGCAATTCACTGGGCGGCTGAATGGTGTAATTGCTGCCGGCAGCCAGTGTTTCCGTTTCAGGCAGTTCCACGCCCTCCGGGTGATCGCCGGCCCACGCATAGGTAACCGTGACCTGGGTCGGCACGACCCCTGCGGGGTGGAAGGTCACAACAAAGAGATCCCAATCCTCTACCGGGTCTCCGATCTTCGGAGCATCACAGTCCTCATAGTTGCAGGTCCAGCTGGGATCCCCATAGCCTGTATCAGGTGTTGCCTCCAAGATATCGCCTTCGGCCAGGCGATACTTGCCATCTGCATTAACCTCCACGATTGCCGTGTAGGTGGTCTGCTCATTGCTGAACGTGCCGTTTTCCGCAAGGAAAATCACCGAGATGGTATTCCCCGGCTCCTCTCCAGCTTTCTGGAACTTCGCTGTGAAGGTGGTGTCCTCGTCGTAGGGCAAGCCTGCCAGGGACTTCATTCCCGCGTTCGTGTCAGTTCTATGATAGTAGTCATCGGTCCACTCCACGAACTCACAGCCCTCTTCTGCTGTCGCCACAGCTCCCGTCGGAGAGGCCATGCCGGTCGTCTGGTCTCTGGTGACGACTTCTTTCTCCAGGCTTACAAAGCCCATAGCGTGATCGGCACTGACATAGGTGAAGACAATCTGGTCCTTGTCGGGGGTCCCGTCGGGTTCGTCGTCGGGACCCAGCTCGTCGATGTCATAGTAGACGTCGATGGAGTTATGGCCTGCTTGGAGAGTCTCACCGTCTACAATCTCGACATCGTTCAGTTCCGCCCGGTCAAAGATGTATGTGCTACCGTTATAAGACGTACGGTCAGTGTTATACAGCCCGCTGACCGGCGTGCCTGCCGTGGACGGCCTATCCTTGGGATCGGTCTCTGTTTCTTCATTCCCATCTCGGTCCACATAATGGTACACGACAGTGTATGTGCACTCGTCGGGCGTCACCGTGCCGTCGGTGGTTGCGGTGAAGACAACGTTGTGCTCAGGCATGTAGAACAGGCCTTCAATAATGTCGCTTTCCTGAAGGTCATTTGTAGTCCATTCAGTAGCGTCTTCTGCCTGCTTCTTGATTACAACGGTTTCCCCGTAGGTGTAGGACTCTGGTTCAGCGTAGAGAGTCCCGTCCAGATAATAGGTTACGGTAAATTCCCGTTCTGTGCGCGTATACTCCGCTCTATACGTAATGTCCCCGGTTACAGTATCCGCTATTTCAGGAGACCATCCGGTAAACTCATACGAATAAAGTTCGCTGGGTTCTTTAGTCGGATCCTCAATTCTCGGTGTCTTATCGCCGTAAGCCAGCCCGGGAAATACGGTCTGGGGACTTGTTGTTGTGCCGCCATTCAAGTCGTAAGTCACCGTATAGCTGTTGAGCTGAGAGAAGCTGCCCTCGATCACAACAGCATGATCGGGCATTGTAAATGAACCTCCACTCAGCGCAACATCTTCAGAATACCAGCCGCTGAAGCGGTAATCTGTGACATCCGGCATCTTTGCCAGTTCCACAGTCTCACCGTACTTGCAGGTCTGTTCACCCGGCACTTCCGGCGCACCCGCAGGGACTGTACCTTCATACTCATACGTCACTGTGTACTCGTTCCGGTCGTAGTACAGCTTCAGCACCAGCGTGCCGTCCTCGGCGATGATACCGGAGGAATTCGAACGGCTTTCATTATAAGTGAAGCCTTCGTATTCCTTGATTTCAGCAGTGGCAGTATCTCCGACAGTACCAGAGGGTGTCAATGTATCAGCTGCAACGATCGAGTAGTTATCATCTTTCAAATTCTGCTGATAGTACTCTACCCGATAGCTGGCCGTGGAGGACTTCCACTGGGCGTACAGGGTCACATCGGTGTTTTTGATAGTGATGGCACTCCCCGCCGCATAAGGCGTTCCGGCGCCGTTCTTCTCGGTGTTCCACCCGGTAAACTCATACCCCGGCCGGGTGAACATGTTTTGGAGCACCATGGCCTCGCCGCCGGTGATGTAGTACTTGGGGTCCGTGACCGTACCGTCGGCATCATCGGCGTTGGCAACATACAACACCTGATACGTCTCCACCGGCGCTTCGGGGGACTCCGTCAGCTCCAGAGACTGATTCGGCTTCTCATCCACCATGTAGCCGCTCAGACCGGCCTTGTGTTCGCCCGTGTCATTTGTCACATAGGTATCGGCGTCGCTCCAGCTGCCGCTCACATCGGGCTGGATAGGGAACGTCAGGACCAGCTTGCCGCCGGACCAGGTGACAGTACCGTCCTGATTGGTGGTCTTCGTCACCGCGTTGGCTGTGTAGTCAAAGCCCTTCACAGTGATGGTCTTGCTGTCGGCATTTACCACAGGGGTAACGCCTGTAAGCGTCTCTGGCTCATACCACGTATAGCTGCCGTCCGCGTCCTGGCCCTTGACCTCCGCATACTGGACCATCCCCCCGTCAGAACTGCCTGTCAGCCCCTTCGGGAAGGTGAAGAACTCCGACAGCGTGTCGGACAGCACCGTGTTCGCGCCGGCCGCCACCTTGGAGGTGCTCACGTTATCGGCGATGGTGCTGAAAGCGTTTTCCAGCTCCTCGGCATCGTCCGCCGCGAAGTAGTAGTTGCCTTCCGTCACGCGGGTGCCAAGATTGCAAAAATTCCAGCTTGCTTGTCCGAACCGATTTGTTGCCGTGGCATTGGGATAGTTGGAAGACACACCGTTCATGTACTTGTTGAAGTTGTCCCGTATATCATCGGGATCCGCATCCTCAAACATACCGATGGTGTACACGGTCACGCCGTTGTTCTTCAAATCGTGGGCCAGATTGACAGCGGTTGCTGCGACATCGTCATCAAAGTCATTGCCGTGGTTGGGCTCACCATCGGTAAAGACCACCACGACCTGCTTGGCGTCCTGCCGGGCGCCGGTCAGCGTCGGATCCTCGACCCACCACTCGCCGCCGTCGTGTCTCCACTGTCCGTCCAGGACGTCCTGCGCAAGGGTCAGGCCGTAGTCTACGCTGGTGGCGCCGGCGGGCTTCAGCGCTTCGATTGCGCCGGTCAGCTGCTGAACGCCCGCCGCATCGACGGTGGTAAAGTCCTTGACGATCTGTGTATAGTTGTAGGCATAATAGTCGTCTTGGCGGTCGTTTCCGACGCTGTCCGCGTAGGAGTCATCCGCAAACTTGACAATGCTGATTCGGTGGGTCACGTCATTGTCTGCACCCGCCGCGTTTTCGGCCACTTGATCAATGAAGCCGTTTACAGCGCTCTGCATGGCCTCCATCTTGGAAGTCGTTATCTCTTGGCGCGTGTAAAGAGTACCTGTCCAAAGGTTGGCATTCTGGTTCCTGCTGGTAGTACCGAGCTGATTCCAGTCCCGGTAAAACCCGCTGCCGGTATAATACCCGATGGAATATTGCCGGTTCCCCCAAGAACCATCACTTTCAGCTTCCACTTCGTAGTAGTTGCCGTCATCATCGCGGAAATAATACGTCGTCCACCGAGACCCGTTGATGTCGCTATACGACCATCTCTGTTCATCAGTGGGGGTATATTCCCACGTGCTCTCTCCCAGGTCATCATCCATCGACCCGGAGACATCCAACACCAGCACAATATCCAGCGGTGTGGTCTTGCTTCCCTTGGTCACCTCGTTGGTGACATAGGCCTCCAGGGTCAGGGAATAATTTCCGTCCTCATCATAGTTGACCGTCTTGTCCACCACGACGCCGTCGTTGCTCTCTGTGTGGACCCGGTCGCTCCCGTTGCCGCCGCCAGGGTCTTCTGCCGCCAGGGCAGCAGTGGGAACCATTGTCAGCATCATACAGAGGACCAGAAATGCTGACAAGATCCGTTTCTTCATCACTTCTCCTCCTTTTATATTTCAGTGATCTTATATGTAAACATCCTTATGGATGGAATGACCGGTTCCCTCCGCCCACCCGGCGGCCAGCTGCTCCGTGTCCAGCATCCGCTCGTAGGACTGCTCCGCCAACAGGCGCACGCCGCGCTCCACCTCCGCCTGGGTAGCCAGATACAGCTTCCGCAGGCACCGGGGCGTTCCCTTTTCCTCCTCTACCCGGGCGTCATGACACAGGGTCTGGATCTCCTCCGTCACCTGGGTCCGGCTCATGCCTTTCCCGTTCCGGGTGCAGAACACCGGCCCCGCCGTCAGGCCCTGCCGCCGGGCGTAGTCCAGCAGCTCCCCCACCCGGATGCCCGCCAGGGCGAATATTTTCACCAGCAGGTAAGTCCGCTCCTTTTCCAGTATCCTGGCAGCCTGCAGCAGCCGCAGATACTCCACCCGGCTCAGTTCCGGCTGGAGGCCCTTGTCCGCCTCCAGCTGCCCCACCAACTGCAGGTCCCGCCGCCCCATGTACTCCATCAGCCCGTTGGCGGCAGACAGGTGGGTATTCACGGTGCTGGGGGAATACCCTGCCTCCAGCAGGAATGCTCGCCAAGCAGCCAGCGTTCCCCGGGAGATCTGCTTGTCCGGGGGCAGGTAGTCATAGAGGGCCCGCAGCTTGGCACTGTACATCTGCACCGTGCCCTTGCGGCGTCCCCTGCCGGACAGGTCCGCCAGATAAGCCCGGATGGTCTCCATGCTGAGCTCGGCGCCGGGCCAGTTCGGTGTGCGGTGTGTCTCCCGCGGCTTCAGAGCCTCTGGACTCCTCATCTCCCCGCCTCCTGTCAACAGAATCGCCATTTCCTCCTGTAAGGGACCGAAACAGGGCCTGCAGACCAGGGGCAAATGTGCGCAAAAAAGCCCGCGCAGCCTGCGCGGGCTCAAAAATGGCGCAAAGACAGCAGCCGGACAAAATTCGACGCTTTTCCGGCCATTTTATGCTGCCCAAATCGGTAAAAGCTCTTGCGGCTGGCGGTGCTTTGTGCTAGAATTTGGTTACTGTTAAAATCAATTATGTATGTCTGGTTATTTTTTTGCAGCCATCCGCATCGGAATGGCGATTCTGTCCTATTTCTAACAGACCAGCCCCAGCCGTGCCAGAGTCCCGGCGTGCTCGGTGCCCGTGGAGATCAGGTAAATCCGGGTCGTCTCAATACTGGAGTGGCCCAGGACGTCCGCCAGCCTGGCCACGTCCCGGCAGACACGGTAGAACGTCCTGGCGAACAGGTGCCGCAGATTGTGGGGAAACACCTTGCTGGGTGCCACGCCCGCCTTGTCGCACAGCGCTTTCATCTCCGCCCAGATCTGCCGGCGGGAGATGCCTTTTTCGTTTCTGGTGAGAAAAATCTCGCCGGAAGCGATTTTTTGTTTCCTGGCGTATTTGAGGAGCTTGCGGCAGAGCTTGCCCGGCAGCAGGATGGTCCGGATCTTGCCCTTCAAGGAGATTTCGGCCCTTCCCCGGTACACGGCCTCCACGGTGACATAGCGCACCTCGGACACCCGGATTCCGGTGCCGCAAATGGTTTCCAGCAGCAGCGCCAGCCGTTCCCGGCCCTGGGTGCGGGCGGTCTCCAGCAGGCGGAGGTACTCCGGCCTTGTCAGCTCCCGGCTGTCGTCCCGGAACAGCCGCCGCTGGATGCGCAGGGGCTTCACCCGAAACGCCGGCCAGCCCAGAAATACAAGGAACCGGTTGACCGCCGCCAGCTTGACGTTGATGGTGGCCGGCGCCAGCTTCGCCTCCAGCAAGGCGGCCTTCCAGGCCCCCGCCGCCGCCTTGGACGCCGCCCGGCCGTCCAGCCAGGCGGTAAAATCCGCCGCATCCCGCAGGTATTTCTCGATGGTGGCGGGGCTCTTTTCCTCCCACACCAGGCGCTGCCTGAACGCCTGGAGCTGTTCTCCTGTGATGGTATAGTCTTGCACTGCATATCGCCTCCCGTACAATTATCCTCTATATTTTACCTTCCGGCCGGCTGTCTATGTATCCAATGGATTTTGCGCGGCAGAACACTGCTCTGACACCGACGGATAGGCCCCGGCCCTCTGCTTGCATTGCGGGCCGATTTGACGTATTCTTTAATAAAAAAGGCAGGTGCCAAAAAAAGGGAGGGATCGCCTTGGTGCGGACCGCAAAGCGGACGCCTCTGATTCACGCCGGACGGGCTTTTGTACTGGCCCTGGCGGCCGGACTGGTGCTTGTTGGCTGCATGGAGTGGAGCCGCCGGAACCAGGAGCGGGACCGCATGGGCTATGTCGCCAGCGCCATCGGGGCGGAGACGTATGAGTTTATGCTCTCCGAGATGAGCAAAACCCGCGTTCTGGAGGCCTATCTCATCCAGACCAGCGGGGACTATTCGGACTTCGGCAGGGTCGCCCATGTCCTGCTGCGGGAGGACTATGTGCGAAACGTCCTCTTCGCGCCGGACGGGATCGTGGACGGTGTCTTTCCCCTGGAGGGAAACGAGGATGTCGTCGGGCTGAACATGTACGGGGACGGGGCCGGCAATCTGGAGGCTCAAGCTGCCATCGAAAAAGAGGCGCTGTATATCGCCGGCCCCTTCCAGCTGATCCAGGGCGGCCTGGGCATCGCCGGGCGGCTGCCGGTCTTTCTGACGGACGAACAGGGCCAGCGGTATTTCTGGGGCATTGTCTCCGTGACGCTGGACTTTCCGGCCGCCCTGTCCGGAAGCTCCGTGGAGCGGGTAAATGCCCAGGGCTTCGCCTGCCAAATTTGGCGCATCAATCCGGACGACGGACAGAAACAGGTGATTCTCGAGACGGCGGACCCGCTGCCGGAGGGTGTGCGGACTGTGGACCACGCGCAGGAGCTGTTCAACTCTGTCTGGACCGTCTCCCTGGCGCCCCTGCGGCCCTGGTATCTCCAGATCAGCCTGTGGCTGGGGGTGGCGGTGAGCCTGCTGGTGGCGTTGCTGGCTGCGGCGGGCGTCTACTACGCGGGCCGGCTGCGGCAGCTGCAGCTGGAAAAATCCCAGCGGGCCATCCAGCAGCTGCAGGAGCAGCTGGAGCGGGAACAGGGCAATATGCTGCTGAACCAGATCCGCTCCCACTTCTTTTACCACACCCTCAACGCTCTGCAGGCCCTGATCGTCCTGAAGCCGGAGGCGGCCTACAAAATGGCCGGAGACTTCGCCCGCTACCTGCGGTTCACACTGGACTCCGTCACTGCCGACGGCGGGATCGGCTCCTTCCGGGAGGAGATCCGGGCGGTCCGGGCCTATGCGGATATCAACCAGCAGCAGCTGGGGGACCGGCTGCACATGGTCTACGAGATTCCCGACGTGGACTTTCCCATCCCCCTGCTGACCATCCAACCCATTGTGGAGAATGCCATCCTCCACGGCATCAAGCCCAAGGTGGGCGGCGGAACCGTCTCTTTGAAGCTGGAAGAGCTGCCGGACCACTGGCAGGTCACGGTGACGGACGACGGCGTGGGCTTCGGCCTGGAAGCTGTCCGAGAGAAGGGCTCCATCGGGCTGGAGAATGTGCGGCGGCGCATAGCCCGCTTCCCCGGCAGCGAGCTGCGGATCACCAGCACAGTGGGCATGGGCACACAGGCTGTCCTGACTTATGGAAAGCGGGGGAAAAACATGGAAAATCTTTCAAAATCGACCTGAAAGCGTACGGTTTCCGTACGCTCCATCTGGTACAATAGAAACATGAGACAGGGGTGACCGCGATTGAAAACCATTCTGGTGGACGACATGCTGCTGGATCTGCAGCTCTTCGAGCTGAAATGTGCGGACATGCCTGATTTTGAAATTGTGGGGAAATTCACCGATCCCAACGCGGCCATTGAGTACGCCGCCGGCCATGTGGTGGATTTTGCCCTGCTGGACATCGACATGCCGGGGATGGACGGCATCCATCTGGCCCAGGCCCTGCGGCGGCTGCGGAGCGACATCATCATCGTCTTCGCCACGGCCCACCCGAAGTTTGCGGTGGAGGCGCTGAAGATGAAGGCGGACTACATCATCTTCAAGCCCTTTGACCGGGAGGACATCGCCGATGTGATGGAGCGGGCCAAGCTGCTGCGCCGCCGCCAGTGCAAGCGCATCCATTTCCACACCTTCGGGGCCTTCGACATGCTGGTGGACGGCGAGCCGGTGCACTTCCGCTCCGGCAAGGCCAAGGAGCTGATGGCCCTGTGCGTGTATCGGGACGGGCGGCCGGTGTCCATTCACGAGATCGTGGAAAACCTATGGGGAGAGAACGCCGACGGCACCGGCTACCGCCGCACCATCAAGGAGCTGGCAGACACCCTGCGGGACTATGGCGCGGAGGAGATGTTCCTGCGCAGCCGGGGGAGCCTGCGGGTGCGGATGGACCTGGCGGACTCGGATTTTCAGGCATTCATGAGCGGCGATGAGGACGCCATCTGCCAGTTTCAGGGGGTGTTCATGCAGCAGTATTCCTGGGCGGAGCCCATGGTCTGCACGCTGCAGGAGAAAAAGGAGCTGATGCTTGCCCGCATGGGGAAGCACCGCATGTAAGGAGGGGGCTGAAACTTTGGATGAGTTACTGAGAATGGAGCACGTCAGCAAACGCTTCGGCGATTTCTACGCCAACAGGGACATCAACCTGTCCGTCCGCAAGGGCGAGGTACATACCCTGTTAGGGGAGAACGGCGCGGGAAAGAGCACGCTGATGAACGT
>QWCE01006480.1_pt1 | contig 12451 bp, 11 predicted proteins | sample 1972531 | NCBI WGS metagenome assembly QWCE01 (sample SAMN09866716, study PRJNA288562) | Human gut metagenome isolate term4_stool, whole genome shotgun sequencing... | reverse complement strand
GTAAGCGAGCTCCTTGGAGTCCTTCAGGCCGACCTTATCGCAGACTTCCTGCATGGCAGCGATCGCGGACTGCTCCGCGTTGATCTTGCTGCGGATCGTCGTGTCGGCGCACATTTTGCCGTTCTCATCAAGAATAACTGCCTTCGTGTAGGTGGAACCTACGTCGCATCCGCCAAAGTATTTCATAGTATTTAAATCCTTTCCTTCAATTCAAAAAAGTTTACATGCACACGTCGTCCGCAAAGTCGAGCAGGCTCTCGTCGACCGGGGTGGCGTGCATGACGGTGTCCATATAGCTGGAGACCATGTCGCGCATGGAGCGGCGCGAGACGGTGCGCGGATCCATCAGATCGTGCGGAATCCAGATCAGGTGCAGACCCAGCTCGCGGCCCTGCTCGTCGAGCAGGCCCTGGACGGTGGCCATGTTCTTGCACGCGACGTGCTGCCACATGATGACGATGTTCGCGTTCCACGCCTCACACTGACGCCAGAGCTCGGTGACGACGTTGTGATAGCCGCCGTTGGTGTGGCGGCGCATGACCATGCGCTCGTACAGGCGGGCCATGTCACGCAGGGCCTCGGTCTCATCGGTGGTGTTGAGGTGCTTGGTGTAGTTGAGCGATTCCATCTCAACGACGACGTTGATGCCCCAGCTGTTGGCCAGCCAGTTGGAGAAGTTGGCGTAGTAGTGCGGCGGGCAGCTCCAGGTGATGGCGCGGTAGCGCATCTTGTTGCGCCAGGCCTGCTCCTTGTTCTTGTAGCCCTTGAGGAGGATCTTGTTGACCTTCTCGCAGGACTTGATGGTACGCGGGTCGAGGCCGCCGTCCATCTCATAGCACCACTTGCGGAACAGCTCGTAGGTCGGGCCGATTAGCTGCGGATAAGCGGTCTTGTTGATCTCCCACTTCTGCAGCTCGTAGTCGGTCTCGGTGTTGAAGCGCTTCATAGCGGCGAAGTAAGCATCCCAGTTCCACTTCTCGCCGGTCTGCTTCTCGATGAAGCGGATGCACGCCTTGACGTCTTCCACAGCGGCGTCGAGCGTCAGCTCGTCCTCGTAGCGGACGGGGAAGCACAGGTGATGCACCGGGATTTCGGGGAAGCGGCGGGCGAAGTAGCTGGATGCCATGACGGAACCGTCACACGGCATGGAGCTGGAGATGTAGCAGCTGCCCAGATGCGGCAGGGCGTCGATGACGAGCGCGCCGCACTCGGACGTCGGAACCGGGCAGGTATCGGCCGGGAGACCGAAGGACTCGACGGCGTCGATATACGGGATGCAGGTGAGCTGGTCGATCTCGGAGACCAGGAACACCGGCAGCAGCTGATGCGGGATGCCGTACAGGGTCGGGAAGCCGGCCATGATCTGCGCCATGGTCATCTCGTCGATCAGAACGAGCTTGCTGTTGAGTTCATCGCAGTTGCCGTTGCGCTTATCGCCCTTGGCGAGAATAACGAGGTTCTCGGCGACGTAGCGATAGATGCAGTAGGTAAGCTCGTGGCTCATGCGCAGGTTGGAGCCGCGCAGGCCGAGGATGTTCTTATCCATGAAGCTGTGGCAGCAGAAGTAAGACACCATCCAGCGATAGTACAGCGTCTGGTTCAGAGCCGGGATCAGGTCCTTGGAGAAGGACATGAGCAGCATAACCCACAGACGAGCCCATTCATAGAAGTCATAGACCGTGTCCTTGATGCCGCGCCACTCACGACGCACGGTGCACATGGCGCCGTCGCGATACAGGCGGCCGAGGTGACGCTCACCGTTGAGGATGAGGTCGATCTTATCCTTCATAGAGGCAGCCGCAAAGGCCTTGTACTCTTCTTTGATACGGTCACGGTCGGAAATGAGAATGTTCTTCCAGCCCTCGCCGAACTTTTTCCAGTCGGTCTCCTTGAACATGTCCCAGAAGATGCCGCCGACCAGTTTCAGGTTCTCTGCCTGAGCAGCCCAGTCCATTCTGTCTTTCGCTTTGAAGAATTTCGGATTGGGATATTTCACCTTGCCCATTACTTGGCACCCCTTTCTCTCTGGATCTTCTTGATCTCCAGGCTCTCCACGAACGCCTGAACGCGCGTGCGGAGCTGACCCGAGTAGCCGTTGTTATACACACGGTCGATACTCAGGACCGGCCAGCCGTACTCGGTGTTCATGACGTAGCTCGCCAGAGCACGCTCGAAGCCCCAGTAGTCGCAGTACTTCATCTGCTCATAGATGATGCCGTCCGCCTTGTACTCGTGAGCCAGGCGGTCGGCCGTCTCGCGGCGCTGGTGCACCTTCTCGTCGGAGATGTAACGAGCGCACTCGCTGGTCTCCATGTAGTGGCGGCAGATCTGACGCAGGACGTCTTCCTCGTCGTTGAGCTCGATGACCTCGCGGCCCGGCGTGCTGCCGAAGCAGAAACGGTCGGACACGATGAGCGCGCCGCAGCCCTCGATGAGCTTTGTCAGGCTCGGATCGTCGATCTCGCTGCCGACGATGGCCACGCGAGCGCGGTACGGATTCTTGGCGTCCGGCTTGCGCTTTTTGAGCTCGGCGAGCGTCTCGCGCAGGTAGGGCAGGATGAGCGCCTTGGGGCAGGTATAGCTCACGAGGTTGAGGATGTGGAACTCGTAGCCCGTGATGATCGGGTTGTCGAGCTTGCGCATCTCAGCAATTTCGCTGATGATCTTGCAGACCTCGTTGTGCTCGGCGACGGCCTTGCGCAGCGCCTCGTCGGACGTATCAACGCCGAAGGTCTCGGTCAGACGGTTGAGCACGTGCTCGCGCATCTGCGTGGTGTAGGAATCAATGTAGTAATCGGTCACCTTGAGCGGCATGTCGGTATGCGTGACAAAGAATTTCTCCTTGCTGTTGACCTTCAGGACCTCGAAGTGCTCCATGGAGCGGTTCATGGCCGAGCAGGCGTCCACGCCGATCATCGCATCCAGGAACTGGTAGCCACCCTCGATTGCACGCTCGACGAGCGCACGTGCGTAGTCACAGGTATAGTTGGACATGTAGTACGTCGAGATATCCAGCGAACCGGTCTTGGGTGCTCTGAGTCGCACAGAGATGCAGTTGTCTACGTTGAGGAGGACCTCCGGAATGTGATAGCAGGTGTAGCCGAGGACGATGCTGCCGTCCGCCTGCGCCTGCCGCACCAACTCGTTGTTGGCGTCTTCCAGAAGGTTTTCAAAGTAGATCAGATGCTTCAGATCTTTCAAATGTTTCCCCTTCCTTCCTGATGGTTGTTGTTTCTTGCTCTGGTATTACCAGAATTCAGCATTATCATATAGCAGTGTTTCAGAAAAAGCAATGTTATGTGTCGCATTTTTAACATTTTCGGAAATATGTCGACATTTGCGCTTGACAGTCCGTCAAAATGATGATAAATTCAAATGTGAAGACGCTTGGTAATACCAAATACATTTTGGGGGTGGAACGATGGGATTTGACAGGATCGAGGCGGTCTCGCTCACGGATCAGTTTGTGCAGAAGATCGAGAGCATGATCATTTCCGGGGAATTGATGCCCGGCGACCAGCTGCCGCCGGCGCGGGAGCTGAGCGCGCGCATGGGCGTGAGCCGGCCGGTGATCTCGGCTGGCCTGATCGAACTGGAGAAGATGGGCTTTGTGGAGATCGTGGCGCGTCAGGGCGTGTACGTCAGCGATTACCGCAAGACTGGTTCGCTCGATACACTTACGGCGCTGCTGAACTATAACGGCGGCGTCATGCGCGACGATGAGGTGCGCTCGCTTATGGAAGTGCGCAGCGCGAACGAGTGCCTGTGCGTGAAGTTGGTGGTCGAGCGCGCCACGCAGGACGAGCTCGATGGGCTTGCGCCTATGCTGGACGCAATCAAGGACGCAAAAACCGACCAGGAGGGCGCCGAGGCGACGTTTCAGTTCCATCATGCGCTGAGCGTTTTGTCGCGCAATACGTTTTTGCCGCTGCTGTATAACTCCATCCATACCTACGGTCTGCACTTCTGGAGTCTGTATCGTAAGCGCTATGGCGCCAATCGGCTGTATCAGAACAAGCTCGAGCTCTACCGCGCGCTGCTCGATCGCGATGCCGAGCGTGCACAGGCGTTCACCTCCGATATGCTCGACGGCGTTGTCAACGGCACGTTCTCGCTCTATAGTCATCCCAATCAGACGTGACGCAGCGCATAGAAAAACCGCAGGGTCCGGTCGGACCCTGCGGTTTTTGACTGCCGGTTGGGAAGAAGAGGTGAAAACCTTGTGAGCACCGGCGAGCCGTTCACGGGCGTGTAAGGGTGGCCACGCACCGGGCGCTGGTGATGGTACACAGCAGGTGACTGTCCCACTGTGGTATTACCACGCAACGCGGCATCATCGTAACCCGAATCTTTACGGATGGCAAGCAGAAAATGCGAAGTTGATAAATTATCAGCAATGTGTTTCTGCGCCATGGTCGGAAACTATGGAAAACGCAGAATTCCTGCGCAGACTTTTCTGGTAATACCAAATATCCAGATAACTTCAGATGACGTAGTCGTTCGCAGCGCGCGCCGTCTGCTGCTCGAGTAGATCCTGCAGTGTGATGCCGTCAAGATAGCTGCGGATGACCCGCTCCAGCCCCTCCCACATGGGCAGGGTGGCGCACTCTCCGCAGCGCGGGCAAGCATTCGGGTGCTGTTCGAGACAGGCGACGGGCGCGAGCCCGCCCTCGGTCAGACGCAGAATCTCACCGACGGTATAGTCCTTTGGCGCGCGGGCCAGCCGGTAGCCGCCCTGATAGCCGCGCGTGGTGCGCAGAATGTCCGATTTGTTCAGCATGGGTACGATCTGCTCCAGATATTTTTTCGAGATCTCCTGCCGCTGCGCGATGTCTTTGAGCGCGACATAGCCGTCGCCCTGGTGTGCTGCCAGGTCGAGCATCATGCGCAGGGCATACCGTCCCTTTGTGGATATTTTCATGGGTGATCCCCCTTTTAATATACCACAATAATAACATATGATTACTAGGCTTTCAAGTGGTTTCTGACACACGCTGCGGAAGATGACGGCTCGCTTGACAGATGCTTGACGAACTACTATAATAAGGACATATTTCCGACCGGAACGCACCGCGCGTGTGCCGTATGGCCGGAAGTCTGTGCGTTTAGCGGCAAATTGCGCTCGGAGGGGCCCATGGACAGCAGAATGAAAAAACTCACGCAGTACGTTGTGCCGACGATCCTCGGCAACTGCGCATATTTTCTCTTTACGATCATTGACGGCATTTTTGTCGGTCAGGGCGTCGGAACGGATGCGCTCGGCGCGGTCAATCTGGTCTGGCCGTTTGTGATGGTGCTCAATGCCATCATCATGCTCACGGTCGTCGGCGGTGTGACGGTCTCGGCCGTGCGCATCGGCCGCGGGGACATTGCCGGGGCGAATCAGGCGTTCATGCATTCGCTGGCAGGCACGCTGACGGCCGCGTTCGTCATGATGCTCATCGGCACGTGCCTGACGTCCCGGATCGCAACGCTGCTCGGTGCGAACGAGACCTACCATCAGCTCGTGTGCGACTATCTGTTCTGGTACTCGCTCTTTGCCGTGCCGTCGGGACTGATGACGTTTCTAAATAACTACTGCCGCAACGACGGCTCGCCCGTGCTCGTGAGCGTGGGCTCGACGATCGCGACGGTGATCAATATTTTTCTCGACTGGCTGTTTGTGTTCCCGCTGCAAAAGGGACTTATGGGTGCGGCCGTCGCGACCGGCATTTCACAGACGTGCGGCATGCTGATCGTATCGTCGCACTTCATTCTGCGCCGCGGCCAGCTGCGGGTGAGCCGGTTTCATTTTTCAGGCCAGCTTGCGCGCAAGCTGCTCCTGCGCGGCACGCCGGAGGCCATTGCACAGTTTGCCGTCCCGGTGGCGACGCTGTGCACGAACTATGTCCTGCTTGCCCGCCTTGGCGACATGGCCGTGAACGCCTATTCGATCATCTGCTATGTGGCGTCGTTCTCCGCGGCGATCTTCATCGGTGTTTCGAGCGGTCTGCAGCCGCTGCTCGGCCAGAGCTACGGCGCGAAGGATGCGCGAGACCTCAAGTGGTATTTTCGCGCGGGCGTGCTCATTGATCTGGTCGGCAGTGCGCTCATCAATATGGTGCTGCTGTTTGTCGGCGGGCCGATCTGCAAAATGTTCGGCGCCGATGCGCAGACGCTTGCCTGCACGGTGCAGTACATGCCGCGCTATGCCTGGGGCTTTATCATCATGAGCGTGAATACGCTCATATCGGCCTATCTCTATTCGACCAAGCGCACGAAGCAGGCAGTGATTTTGAATGTTTGCCGCAGCTTCCTGCTCGACAGTGCGGTCATTTTTGCCGTGCCGGCCATCTTCGGCGGCAGCGCCGTCTGGCTGACGATGGGTATCTATGAGGGGCTGGCGCTGGTGCTCGGCATCGTGCTCCTGCGCACCTCGGAGCGCAACGGCATTGTGTTCCGCTGAAACTGCATAGCAAAAGGCCGTCGGTCGGAAAACCGGCGGCCTTTTGCTGTCTCGATTTATTTGCCCACGCAAAAGCGCGCGAAGATGCGGTTCGTAATGTCCTCGCGGATGGAGGCACCCGTCAGCTCACCGATGGCGGCCATGGCTTCCTCGGCCTCCGTGAGCACGGCGTCGGGCGTCACGCCTAGCAGCATCGCCTCGCGCGCGGCGCGCAGTGATTCCAGCGCGCGGCCGATGGCCTCGGCGTGGCGGGCGTTCGTTAGGATCTCGCCGGCCGGTGCGTCCGGGGCGGGGAAGTGCTCCGCCACTGCCTGCTCGAGCGCTTTGAGCCCCGTGCGTTCTTTTGCCGAGAGCACGCATACGGTATCGAACGATGCTGCCAGCGCGTCCGGATGCACGGCTGCGGGCAAGTCGGCTTTGTTGAGCACTGCGATGCGCACGGAGGCTCTCTGCGCGGCGACGATGACCTGTCGGTCATCATCATCCAGCGGGCGCGCCGCGTCAAACACCGCAATGGCAAGCGCTGCGTCCGCCGCCGCGTCCAGCGCCCGGTGTACGCCGATGGCCTCCACGGGATCGGATGTTCCGCGCAGTCCGGCGGTGTCGGTCAGGCGCAGAAGTACGCCGCCGAGCGTAACGCGCGCGTCAATCGTGTCGCGGGTCGTGCCGGGTACGTCCGTCACGATGGCGCGCTCATAGCCGAGCAGGGCGTTGAGCAGGGAGGATTTGCCAGCGTTCGGGCGGCCAAGGATCACGGCCGGCACGCCGCCGTGGAGCACATTCGCCCGGGAAAACGTGTCCAGCAGGCGCTGGAGCTGGTCGATGCAGCCGGTCAGCGTGGCCTCGTAGGCGCTGAGCTGAAAGTCCGGGATGTCCTCATCCGGGTAGTCGATCACGGCGTGATAGTGGCTGGCGATGTCCTGCAGTGCATCGTATACGCTCTGCGCGCGCCGCAGCACCGCGCCGCCGAGTTGCCCGGCGGCATTTTTCGCGTCCAGCGCGGTCTCGGCGTGGATGAGATCGATGACGGCCTCCGCCTGTGTGAGATCCATGCGGCCGTTGAGGAAGGCACGCTTCGTGAATTCGCCCGCCAGCGCCTGCCGTGCCCCGGCGGCGAACAGCGCCTGCAGCCCGGCGCGCAGCACGGCCGGGGAGCCGTGGCACTGCAGCTCGGCCGTGTCCTCGCCGGTGTAGCTGTGCGGCCCGCGGCTGACGGTGCACAGGCAGAGGTCGAGCGTCTGGCCGTCCGTGTCGCAGAAGGTGCCGTAGACGAGCTTGCGGTCCGGCGCCTCGGACATGGGGCGGCCGTTTGCCGGGCGGAACACGCGGTCGATGACGGCGAGCGTCCCGTCGCCGGACAGGCGCAGGATGCCGATCGCGGACAGAACGTTGCCGGTCGCGACGGCAGCGATCGTATCAGACATGAGAAAAACTCCTTTGTGCAGATCGGCGGAGCCGCTGGCTCCGCCGATCGTGTCTTTTTCAAAAGTTACGTTTCCGCGTGCAGGAATGCCTCCCGCAGCTGCGTGAAGACAGTGGCGGCCTGTGCGCGCGTGGCAAGGCCAAGCGGGTTGAAGTACCCCCGGTCGTCGCCGGAGATGATTCCAGTCATACGCATAAGCTCCACACCGTCAAGCGCCCAGCCGGAGACCGCGTCCATGTCCTTGAACATAACAGGATCGGCAATCGTTGGGAGCGTTTTTCCGGTGCTCTGCACATAGCGGGCGATGATAGAAGCCATCTGTTCGCGTGTGATCGGTGCGTCCGGATCGAAGCGCCCGTTTCCGGTGCCGCTGACGATGTCCTTCTGCGCGGCCCACGTGACAAACGGCGCATACCAGCTCCCGGGCACAACATCGGAGAAAGAGACGGCGGGATAGTCCGCCTCGTCGATCTGCGCGAGCTGGCCCAGCACCGTCACGAACATGGCGCGCGTTAGCACATCGTCGGGCGCGAAGCGCCGGTGGCCGACGCCGCTCATGAGTCCGTTGACGGCGGCATATTCCACGTAGTCGGCATACCATGCATCCGCAGGCACATCCACAAAGCGGGTGACGGAAGCGCCCGCCGACAAAAGCAGCGAAACGGTCTGCGCGCAGGTGATCGTGGCCTGCAGATCCTCACAGGCAATATAGCGGTGTGCCGTGTGCAGCATGCCGGAGACGGCCTCCGCGCCGTTGGTCACGTCAACGAGCGTGCCGGCCGCAATGGTCACGCCGGCGTCCCCGCTCAATACGGTGAAGCAGTCGCCGGTCTTGAGCGCAACGGTGCTGCCGGCATAGATTGTGCAGATGCGGTTCCTGGCGGCAGCGCTGTGCAGCGCGTTATCATGTGTCTGCAGGGCTTTGTCCAGCGCGGCCTGCGCGGCGGAGCGCGCCGTGGCCTCGGCATGACTCAGTACGGCAGACGACCAGCTGTCGACATAGCTGCGCGACAGCAGCGGATCCTGCCGGCTGCCGGCATCGGCCGCCAGAGCGGGCACCGGACTGCCGAGCAGCACCAGTGTCAGCAGAAACGAGATCAGTCGCTTGATTTTCAAGGGGCGGACCTCCTTTGCGGCGTGTCAGGCCTTCTTGGCCTTTGCAGCGCGGGCCTCGGCCTCGTCCTGGCTTTCGGCAATGTAATAGCCGAGGGCCAGCAGACTGTCCGAGAAGTGGATGTTTTCGATGATCGGATCGGCGTCCTTGACCTGCAGCTCGGTATTCGTGAAGTTCCAGATGGCCTTCACACCGACGGAGCAGATCTCATTGGCGACGTCGTTGGCCATGGCCTTCGGCACGCAGAGAACGGCGACGTCCGGCTGGATGTCGGCAAGAATGTCGTCGAGCGTGGAGAAGTCGTGCACCACGATACCGTGCATTTCCTTGCCGATGAGGTCGGGGTTAATGTCGAATGCGGCCTTGAGCGTGAAGCCGTACTGCTCGAAGCAGAAGTTCTCCACCAGCGCGCGGCCGATGTTGCCGACGCCGACCAGAACGGCCGAGTAGTTGCGGTTCATGCCCAGGATCTTGGCGACCTCGCCACGCAGTGCCACGACGTTGTAGCCGTAACCCTGCTGGCCGAACTCACCAAAACAGCTGAAATCCTGACGGATCTGCGAGGGGGTCAGACCCATCTGACGTCCCAGCTCGCCGGAAGAGATACGCTCGATCCCGGCAGCGTTCAGATCGTCAAGCTTCCGGAGATAGCGGGGCATTCTTCTGATGACATTGTTTGATACTTTGATACGTTTCACGAGTCATTATCCTCCTAATGGTAAGGGACACCACATTGTTAAGAAATACATCTGCTTGTTACGAAAATGGCAAGGCACAAACAAACAGTATAAATTATATCACACGTTTTCGCATATTTCAAGTAAATGGTTGCCAGGGATGCTCAAAAATTGAGGTTTTTTGGTGCTGTTTTCAGACAAAATTTTGATTATCCCGAAAAAAAAATTTTGATTATCCCGAAAAACCCTTGAAATACAAGCACATTCGCAGGATTTCAGATTGATTTTACTACCAATTTACTACTTTTAACGGATTGCGCCTTGATATGCCGGAACATCTTGCGAGCATGAAACAACCCAATACAAACGCGACGCACTGGCGGCGCGGCACGTCGGCAATCACACAATTTCATATAGCACCGCACTGGCGGCGTTACCTTATCCCAACCGGGAAACAAGGAACGCCGCTATTTTTTTACCCTCATGTTACGCAGTAGGGGCAAAAAGAGTCTTGCTACACAAGGCTTTGCGGGTACGGTTTTCACAGGGTAAGGGATTGATACCTAAACCCTTAAAATCGCTGTTCTACCGCGTAACAAATATGCAGCAAAGGAGTTGATGAAGCTATGGCAGTTTTCCGCGTGGAGAGAAACACAGGATATACGGTTATGAGCAACCACCATTTACGCAACAAAGAACTTTCCCTAAAGGCAAAAGGGCTGTTATCGCAAATGCTGTCCTTGCCGGAGGATTGGGACTATACCCTTGCGGGACTGTCCTATATCAACCGGGAAAAAATCGACGCTATCCGCGAAGCTGTCCGGGAGCTTGAAAGAGCCGGATATATTCAGCGTTCAAGGGAGCGCGACGAGAAAGGACGCTTGCGGGGAACTGATTACATCATCTATGAGCAGCCGCCTAACTTGGATTTACCTACATTGGAAAATCCAACATTGGGAAATCCAACATTGGAAAATCCTACGCAGGAAAAACCTACGTTGGAAAATCCAATGCAATTAAATAAAGATATACAAAAGACTGACTTACCAAAAAAAGAAAAATCAAATACGGATTTATCAAGTAACCATTCCATTCCTATCCTTTCCCCTAACCCCTCTCCTTTGAGGGAAGAAACGGCAGAGCCGGAACGGAAAGGAACGGAAGCGGCAGACGCATACAGCGTGTATGAGGAAATCATCAAGGACAATATCGAGTATGAGCATTTTATCAAGCATACCAACATTGACAGGGAACGCTTGGACGAGATTGTGTCCCTTATCCTTGAAACTGTCTGCACCAAACGAAAGACAATTCGTATCGCCGGGGACGATTATCCGGCAGAGCTTGTCAAAGCAAAGTTTATGAAGCTGAACAGCAGCCACATTGAATTTGTCTTTGACTGCATGAAAGAGAACACCACGAAAATCCGTAACATCAAGCAATATCTGAAAGCGGTACTTTTCAACGCGCCCAACACCATTGACAGCTATTACACCGCCCTTGTCAACCACGATATGTACGGCGGCTATTAAAAAACAGGAGGATTTTAATATGACACAGAAAACAGGAGCTTTGATTTTTGATGAAACGGCAGACCGTTACGACATTCGCTTTGACCTTAACGACTACTACGGAGGATTGCATTGTGGGGATTGCCTTGAAGTGTTTGTACGCGGCAAATGGAAGCCGACCCGCATGGAGTACGGGGACAACTGGTATCTTGTCGGTGTGAGGGCTTCGGATTTGAACGGGCTGCGGGTGCGTATCTAAAGGCGGCATGAAAAATGTACGCCTTATTTTTATGCCCCGAAGCGGCACACCACCCTAACCAAACTATGAAAGGAGGGATTTCATGCAAGATGAAGTCAATGAAAAAGTCGTGTCTTTAGCAATCAAAACATCTAAGCTGACCGCCGAAGTGCTGCAAAAGGCTATGAAAGCCCTGCTTGCCAAAGGCAAAGGGCAGCTAACCAAAGCCCCGCATGGGAAAATCACTATGCGGCAGCTTATGAAGCAGGGAGAAAAGGTTTCCAACATTGAGATTACCGACCAAAATATCAAAGCCTTTGACCCTATCGCAAGGAAAAGCGGGCTTGATTACAACGTCAAGAAGATTGAGAACGGCAAGCCGCCGACCTATCTTGTGTCTTTTAAGGGCAAGGATATTGACGTTATGACCGAAGCGTTCCGGGAATTTACCGCAAAGAAATTAGGCAGGGATAAAAAGCCCTCTATCCGCAAGCTGCTTTCCACTCTGAAAGACAAGGCGGCAGCTCTGAACGCACAGAAGGACAAAGTGAAGAAAAAGGACAGGGAGGTATCGCTATGAAGCCGGAACTTAAAAAGCTGCTTATCCTAAATGCCCCCTATCTGCTCTTTGTCTATCTCTTTGACAAAATCGGACAAGCGGTACGCCTTGCGCCGGGGGCTGACCTTTCCGGCAAGGTGCTTTCCCTTGCAGACGGCTTTTCCGCTGCCTTTGCAACCCCGCTTCCGAGCCTTGCCCCTATGGATTTGCTTATCGGTATTGTGGGGGCTGTCCTTATCCGGCTTATGGTGTACTTCAAAGGCAAGAACGCGAAGAAATACCGAAAAGGTATCGAATACGGTTCAGCCCGTTGGGGCAACGCCGAAGATATAAAGCCCTATACCGACCCGGTATTTCAAAATAACGTGCTTCTGACACAGACGGAACGGCTTACCATGAACAGCCGCCCGAAGCAGCCGAAGTATGCAAGGAATAAAAATATCCTTGTTATCGGGGGAAGCGGCAGCGGCAAGACGAGATTTTT
>QWCE01006481.1_pt1 | contig 12459 bp, 9 predicted proteins | sample 1972531 | NCBI WGS metagenome assembly QWCE01 (sample SAMN09866716, study PRJNA288562) | Human gut metagenome isolate term4_stool, whole genome shotgun sequencing... | reverse complement strand
GACCTGAAAAAACTGATGAGCTATCACAGACTATGGTGGATCACACTGCTGCGTCTGGTGGGCATCCCGCTGATAGGAATCGTACTGTTGAAATACAGCAGCCTTGCAGCACTAGTGCCGGAGGGCAGAACAATACTGCTGGTTACACTGCTTGCCATCTGCACGCCGTCTGCGTCCACACTGACCCAGATGGCGCAGGTGTACGGCAAAGATGCAGACTACGCCAGCGCTATCAATGTGGTAACGACCCTGCTGTGTGTCGTCACGATGCCGCTGATGGTGGCACTGTACCAGATGTGAGTACGTGCGAACACTCTGTAATTTTGGCACCCGCCCAGGCTACAATCAAAAATCCCCGCAAGTGATGGTGTGAGCGCTTGAAAAGCGCGAATAAAAACCCATAAAGCAAACGAACCGCCCCGGTTTCCGAAGCAGGAAGCCGGGGCGGTTTTTTGCACAAAGAAGAAAGCTCTTTTTCGGAACTTTGATGAATTTGAGCGGTGCCGTTGACAGCAGAAAGGCAGAGGCGTATCTTTGAAACGGAAATCAGAGTATGGCAGGATGAAAATGCCGACCGGATGAGAATGGAACGGACGGGCTGCTTTTCATTTCCGGAGATAAAGCCATGAAAGTACGGATTATGGGACATGTCGTCTGCTATGCTTACTACATGGGATACACGACCCATCAGGAAAGGAGCAAAAATGAGACGGATGCTGGATCGATCACGGCTTCTGGCCGGCAAAACGGACCCGGAAAATAGCAATCTGTGGCTGCCGCTCTGGATGCACCTGCGGGATACGGCAGAGATCATGGAGCTTCTGGTGCGGAAATGGCTGCCCGACAGCGTAAAAAAGGCATCCGGATTGGAAGAGGAAGAATTGGTGCAGCTGGCCCGCTTTTTGGGCTGGGGGCATGATCTGGGTAAGGCAATTTTAATCTTCCAGAGCACGATCATGCAGTGCTTGCCCGAGGCGAAACAACGGCTGGAACGCCTGACACCGCTGAGCTGCCAGAAACTGAACCGGTGCGAAACGCCCCATGCCCGGGCGAGTGAAGCCATTTTGAGAAAATGGGGGTGCCCTGGCGGGATCGCTTCGGTCGCGGGTGCCCATCATGGCAAGCCGCAGGACGGTACAGAAGTTGACAAACAGTTTACATGCTGGGAAGTCAACTACTACCCGGAAGAGCAAAAGGGCATCTGGGAGGGCTTTTGGAACGAATTGCTTCAGGCGGCACTGCAGGACAGCGGCTATTCCGGGGTGGCCGCGCTGCCGGTGCTCAACCAGCCCGAAGAGATTTTGCTGACGGGGCTTTTGATCATGGCGGACTGGATCGCCAGCAACACGGATTATTTCCCGCTGATCCCTGTGGAAGAGACGGGCAGTGAGGAGGTTTATCCGGAACGTGCGGATCGGGCGTGGCGCGAATGGGATAAACAGGAGACGGCTTCACCCTGGGCGGCGCAGACCACCATTGCAGAGCCGGAGGAATTTGCAAAGCGGTTTGGCTTTGCCCCAAATGCGGTGCAGCAGGCGGCTATGGAAGCCGCCAACACCATGGATGCACCGGGCATTTTGATCCTGGAAGCTCAGATGGGCGTGGGCAAGACCGAGGCGGCGCTGGCGGCAGCGGAAATTCTGGCGGCACGCTTTGGAGCGGGCGGCATCTTCTTTGGTCTGCCCACGCAGGCAACGGCAAACGGGCTTTTTCCGCGTTTGCTGCAATGGGCAGAAAATCAGCCTGATGACCTGCCCAGATCGATCCGGCTTGCGCACGGCATGGCGGAACTGAACGAAGAGTATATCCGCCTGCAGCAACGGCCGGTGCGGGTGGAGGACGACTGGGACGACCCGGAAGCAGAAGAGCAGCGGGTGCAGGTGCATCAGTGGTTCCGGGGCAGCAAGCAGGCGCTGCTGGCAAACTTTGTCATCGGCACGGTAGACCAGCTGTTGATGGCGGCTCTGTGCCAGAAGCATGTGATGCTGCGGCATCTGGGCCTTGCGGGCAAGGTGGTGATCGTGGACGAATGTCATGCTTACGATGCGTACATGAACCGCTATCTGGACCGTGCGCTGGAATGGCTGGGCTGGTATCGGGTGCCGGTGATCCTGCTGTCGGCCACTCTGCCCGCCCGGCGGCGTGCAGAGCTGATCGAGGCTTACCAGCAAAAGCGCCGCCCCGGCCCGGATGCGCCGTGGAAAACCAGCTGCGGCTATCCGCTGCTGACATGGACGGACGGTGCACAGGTGCAGCAAAAGACCATCCCGCTGGATACGGCCGCCCGGAATGTGCAGACGGTGCGCCTGACAACGGAAGAATTGCCCGATTTCCTGTCCCGGAAAATGCAGGCTGGCGGCTGCGCGGGCGTCATCGTCAATACGGTGCGCAAAGCGCAGGAGGTGGCGCAGCGGCTGCGTCAGGTGCTGCCCGAAAAGGAAGTGCAGGTGTTCCATGCACAGTTCCTGATGCCAGACCGCGCCGCGCGGGAACAGGAGCTGATGCGGCGCATCGGTAAGCGCTCCACCGCTGCAGAGCGTGATGGGCTGATCGTGGTAGGTACGCAGGTATTAGAGCAGTCGTTGGATGTGGATTTCGATGTGATGGTTACAGAGCTTTGCCCGATGGATCTGCTCTTACAGCGCATCGGCCGTCTGCAGCGCCACCCAAAACGGTCTCGCCCGCAGCCGCTGCAAACAGCGGTCTGTGCTGTGCTGGACACGGGCACAGAGGAATTTGACAGGGGCAGCGAGGCAGTGTACGGTCAGTGGCTGCTCTGGCGCACCCGGGCATGCCTTCCGGAGAACATCTGCCTGCCCGAAAATATCTCTCCGCTGGTGCAGAAAGTCTACGGCTGGGAACAGGCCGATGTATTGCCTGAGGAGGAACGGAGTGAGGGTATGTGCAAAGCCTACGAGTTTGCGCAGGCCCAGCGCAAAGAGCGGGCGCAGGCGTATCTTGTGCCGCAGCCCAAAGTGCACAAAAGATTCAAACAACTCAATACCTTGGATGGCTGGATGCAGAATGTGAGTGCACATTCTGATGCAGCTGCCCGGGCGGCGGTGCGGGACGGCGACCCCTCGGTGGAGGTGCTGGTGATGCAGCGCCGGGCAGACGGAAGCATCCACTTCCTGCCGTGGCAGGAAAACGGCAGAGCGGTCGCATCCGACCAGCCGCCGCAGCCCGAAGACGCTTTGCAGATCGCCCGGCAGAAGCTGCGGCTCCCGGCGGTGTTCGGCAAAGCGTGGAAGGTGGACGAGGTCATCCGGGAACTGGAAGCGGACAACCGCAGCGGCCTTGCGGCGTGGCAGCTGTCTCCGCTGCTGCACGGAGAGCTGGTGTTGCTGCTGGACGAAAACCTGACCGCCCATCTTGCGGGCATGGAGCTTTGTTATGACCGTGAAAACGGCCTGACCTACCAAAAGGAGGAAACGGATGAAGGAGATCGAATTTAACCTGTTGACGGAGCCGTGGGTCCGGGTTCGGCTGCCGGACAATACGGTGCAGGAAGTTTCTCTGACGGACGCACTGCTCCATGCGCAGGATTATGTGGATCTGGCAGGCGAAATGCCCACGCAGGATGCCGCCATGCTGCGGCTGCTGCTGGCGGTGCTGTTTACCGTGTTTTCCCGCGTGAATGTGGAAGGTGAGCCAGAACCGTTTGAAGAAGAGGATGATGCTCTGGCTCGCTGGGGAGACCTGTGGCAGCTGGGGCATTTCCCGGAGCAGCCGCTGCGGGACTATCTGGAACAGTGGAAGGACCGCTTCTGGCTGTTCCACCCGACACATCCCTTCTGGCAGGTGCCGACCCTTAGCAATGGCATTGCATTTGATGGAAAAAAGCTGAACGGGGAACGCGCGGAGAGTGGCAATAAAACGCCGTTGTTCCAGAACGTTTCAAAAGAAGCCTGTGAAGCGCTTACCTATGCACAGGCTGCTCGATGGCTGATCTATCAAAATGGATACGATGAACGCGGCGGCCGCCCGAAGGCTGGCAATAAACCGAGGCATGGTGTCGGCTGGTTGGGACAGATCGGATTTGTGGCCGTCAAGGGGAAAAATCTGTACGAGACCTTACTGCGGAATATGGCGTTTCCGACAGAGCAGGACGCCTTGCAGGAAAAACAGGCACCTTGCTGGGAGCAGGAGTACGCAAAGGCAGAACAGAGCGTTGAGATCGTGATGCCGAAAAATCAGGCAGAGCTTTTGACGTTACAATCCAGACGCATTCTGTTGAAACGTTCAGAAACAGTGCCCGGCGTGGTCGGGTACGAGGTGCTGGGCGGTGACTATTGGAACAGCGAAAATGCGTTTGGGGAGCAGATGACCCTTTGGCGCAGAACATCGAAGGAAAACGAAAAGGTGACCTACGAACCGCAGCAGCATGAGATGGGAAAGCAGCTGTGGAGAGAGCTTCCTTCCATGCTGGAACCGGAGGGCCGTAAACCGGGTGTTCTGATATGGAACCAGACGCTGCAAAGTCTGCGTATCCTGAGCGGAAAAGAACAGATCGTAATTAGTGTGGTTGGAATACGGTATGACGATCAGGGAGCATCTGTTAAGGATGTGTATACCGATCAGCTAAAAATGCAGCTTGCCACGCTAAACGATCTTGGCAGAAAATGGACGGTGCGTATAAACCGGGAAGTACAGCGCTGTGAAGATACTGCAAAAAACATTGGAACACTCTGCATGGAGCTGAAGCTTGCCGGGGGATTGGACTACAATAAGGTGAAAGGGTTCAAGGATAAGCAGAAGGTGACGGAGGACGCCCGTGCACAATTCTACTTTGCAGTGGATCAGCCTTTCCGGCAGTGGCTGCAGGCGATCGACCCGGAGCAGGACGACCCGGACGAGGCCGTTCTGCGCTGGCAAGCGCAGGCGCGCAGCATCGCGGAGAAGCTGGGAAAACAGATGGTGATGGAGGCCGGAAATGCCGCCCTGAAAGGGCACCGCATTGTGGTGGACAAGAACAAAAAAACGGAGCGCACCATCCTGTATACCTCGCCAAGGGCCTATAACATTTTTCGCGCAAGGCTTTGGGAAATCTATCCCAAAACAGAATCATAAAGGGGGAATTGGATGAAAACACAGGACGTCAGAATGTATACGGAACAGCGGCTGCACTGGCTTTGGGCCCTGCGGGACAACCAGCGGCGGGCTGAGCTGGCAAAGCTGCGGCGGGGCGTTGGACACGCACCCGGCGATCTGCCGGAGCTCTGGGGGAGTTTTCTGCGGGGAATGCCGGAAGACTTTCAGGGCCGCAGCGGCCCTTCCCACGCAGAGTGGGCGGTCTACCTTGCCCTGACCCTGTACGCCGTGCATCAGCAGGGAAACGACCAGCCCATGAACCGCCCGGGCAATACGCTGGGCCGGGCGGTGCGCCAGCTGGCAGAGCGGAACACCCCTGCCGGACAGGATTGGACCGAAGCCAGCGTGCTGCGGCGGTTCAATGCGCTGGCCACCGCAGAAGAGATCACCGAGATCAGCCACCATCTGCGGGGGATGATCCAGCTGCTGAGCGCCGCAAAGGATGGCGGCATCCCGCTGGACTATCCGCAGCTTGCGGCAGACCTGTATGAATTGCAATGCACCGACCCGCGGTATGCGCAGATCCCCGCCAACGTCCGTCTGCGGTGGGGACAGGACCTGTACCGTGACTCGAAGCCTGCACCGGAAGAGAACGAAAAGGAGAATTGACCATGAACAAGCGCCTGTATGTTGATTTCCACATTTTGCAGACCGTACCGCCCAGCTGCATCAACCGGGACGATACGGGCAGCCCCAAAACAGCCGTGTACGGCGGTGTGACCCGTGCCCGGGTATCCTCGCAGGCGTGGAAGCACGCCATGCGCGCTGCCTTTGCGGAGAACGCCCGGCTGGATGTGGGCAAGCGCACCAAAAAGGTTGCCGATCTGGTGCGGGATCAAATCCTTCCACTAGCTCCGGATGCGGATGCGGACAAGCTGGCAAAGAAAGCGCTGGAGAATGCGGGCATCAAGTTCGATGATAAAGGCACCAAAGCCCTGTTCTTCATGAGCACTGCGCAGGCAAAGGCATTGGCAGAGCTGGCTGTGGCGGGCAGCACTGACAAAAAAGAATACCAGAAGGCGTTGAAAGCAGCTCCTTCGATGGATATGGCACTGTTTGGCCGCATGGTGGCAGATGACCCTTCCCTGAACTATGATGCCGCTGCGCAGGTGGCCCACAGCATCTCCACCCATGCCGTGCAGAACGAGTACGATTACTTTACCGCAGTGGACGACTGTCAGGCAGAGGACAACGCCGGTGCAGGCCATCTGGGCACGGTGGAGTACAACTCCTCCACCCTGTACCGCTATGCCACGGTGAACGTGATGGAGCTGGACGGGAAGCTGGGCGCAGAGCAGGCAGCGGAAACGGTGCGGGCCTTTGGCGAGGCGTTTTTGTTCTCCATGCCCACCGGCAAACAGAACAGCTTTGCAAACCGCACCCTGCCGGATGCAGTCTATGTGACCATCCGGGAAGATCAGCCGGTGAACCTGTGCGGCGCATTCGAGCGTGCCGTGCCCCGCAGTACGCAGGGCTATGCCGAACCTTCCAAGGCGGCGCTGGCACAGTACGCGCAGCAGATGTACAGCAGCTTTGCCGAGGCCCCGGCCCAGAGCTTTACCGTGGGCAGCGGTCTGGAGGCGCTGGCTCCGGCACAGACGGCAAAGGCCATGCTGGACGCGCTGGAAAAGGCTGTCCGGGACGCGCTTGCCGGAAATGAGGTGGGGTAATGGCAACGCTGTTGCTTCGGCTGGCAGCGCCTTTGCAGGCGTGGGGCTCGGACTCCAAATTTGAGACCCGCAAAACCAATCGGGAACCCACCAAGAGCGGCGTCATCGGCCTTTTGGCGGCGGCTCTGGGGCTGCGGCGGGACGAGAGTGAAGCGCTGGCCCGGCTGACCGGTCTGCGGTTCGGCGTCCGCGTGGAGCGGGAAGGGCAGCTGCTTGTGGACTACCACATCGCAAAAACGCAGGACCAAAAGACCTCTTATGTGACCTACCGCCACTATCTGCAGGACGCCGTGTTTCTGGCTGGGATCGAAAGCGAAGACACCGCTCTTTTGCAGCAGCTGCAGCAGGCGCTGCTGCACCCGGCCTTTCCGCTGTATCTGGGCCGCCGATCCTGCCCGCCCACCCTGCCGCTTTGTCTGGGACTGCGGCAATGTTCTTTGCAGGAAGCGCTGCAGACAGAACCGCCTCTGTGTCCGGGACGGCATTGGCGGCTGGTGCTGGACGCCGACCCGCTGGAGCCGGGCACGGCTGTGCAGCGGGATGTGCCGGTCAGTTTTGACCCGCGCCATCGGCAGTACGGCTACCGCTCGGCGCGGGAGCTCTGGCAGACCATGCCGGACAGCCCGGAAAAGACGGAGCATGACCCGTTCCGGGAATTGTAAAGGGGGCGAGAGAATGTATTTATCACGGGTAGAGCTCGATCCCACCCGCCGCAGCACCATGGCAGCACTGGCGGCACCGCAGAAATTGCACGGCGCAGTGGAAAGCGCCTTTACGGGGGAGCGCCGCCGCAGGCTGTGGCGGCTGGATCGTCTGGGAGAGCGGTTGTATCTGCTGCTGCTCAGCGAGGATGTGCCGGAGCTGTCCGGTGTGGTGGAGCAGTTCGGCACCGGAGCGGCTGCGGAGACCCGCAGCTACGACCCGCTTTTGCAGCGGGTGGAGCCGGGCAGCAGCTGGCAGTTCCGGCTGACCGCAAACCCCACCAAATGCTGCAAAGACCCCAAGGCACCCGCAGAGCGGGGAACTGTGGCGGCGCACTGCTCGACAAAGTATCAGAAGCAGTGGCTGCTGGACCGCGCCGCAAAGCATGGCTTTGCTTTGCGGGAAGAGGAATTTACCGTGACCCGGGTGCAGTGGCAGCACTTTGCCAAGCATGGCACCCGGCCTGTGACCCTGCTGGCAGTGACCTACGAGGGTATTTTGCAGGTGACCGACCCAGAGCAGTTCCGGGCACTGCTGTGTCAGGGCATGGGACGCGGCAAGGCCTACGGCCTTGGTTTGATGACCGTCATGCGTGGAGGAAACTGAGATGGACGAGATGCCGGGCATGATCCGGCCGGACCTGCAGGCACTGCCGCAGGTGAAGGACCGGATGACCTTTTTGTATCTGGAACACTGTACCCTTGGCCGACAGGACGGTGCCATCACCGTGACGGACGAAAAAGGAGTGGTCTCCGTCCCGGCGGCAGGCATTTCGGTGTTGCTGCTGGGGCCGGGCACACGGGTGACCCACCGCGCCATGGAGCTTATGGGCGACACGGGCGTGGGGGCCGTCTGGGTGGGCGAGCACGGCGTGCGGTATTACGCCCATGGCCGCCCGCTGACCACCCATGCGCAGCTGCTGCTGCGGCAGGCAGAACTGGTCAGCAACACCCGCAAGCATCTGGATGTGGTGCGCAGGATGTATCAGCTCCGCTTCCCGGACGAGGATATCTCCCACCTGACCATGCAGCAGCTGCGGGGCCGCGAGGGCAGCCGCGTGCGGCAGGTGTACCGCAAAGCGTCCAAGGACAGCGGTGTTCCGTGGAGCGGCCGGCTGTACCGCCCGGAGGATTTTGCATCCGGCGATGCGGTCAATCAGGCACTTTCTGCCGGGCACGCCTGTCTGTACGGTCTGGCACATGCGGTCATCGTGGCGTTGGGCTGTGCCCCGGGTCTGGGCTTTGTCCATGTGGGGCACGAGTGCTCTTTTGTATACGATATCGCCGACCTGTACAAGGCCGAGGTGACCATTCCCATCGCCTTTGAGGTGGCGGCACAGGCCCCGGAGGACCTGCCGGCTGTGGTGCGCCGCCGGGTGCGTGACGCCATGGTGGAGCATCACATTCTGGAACGCATGGTGCACGATATCCGCTATCTGCTCCTGAATACAGACGAGCCGGAGCAGGAGCCGGAAGTCGTTTACCTGTGGGACGACCGGATCGGCACGGTGGCGAACGGCATCAATTATTTTGAAAAAGAAGAGGGTGAGGAATCATCGTAGTTCTTACCATGACGAACTGCCCGCCGAAGCTGCGCGGCGACCTGTCCAAATGGCTGTGCGAGATCAATACCGGCGTCTATGTGGGCAATGTGAGTAGCCGCGTACGGGATGCGTTGTGGGAGCGGGTATGCCAGAACCTGAAAAACGGACAGGCGACACTGGTGTTCACTGCGGCGGGAGAACAGCGGATGGACTTCCGCACCCACAATACCACATGGGAGACTGTGGATTTTGACGGCATCAAGCTGATGCGGCGGCCGCTGCCCCAGACCCAACAGAGCCAGATCGACCTGAAACCCGGGTTCAGCAAAGCGGCGCAGCAGCAGATGGCGCGGAAAGCAGGCAGAACAAGGACGGGCACAGGGGATTACACCGTGATCGATCTGGAGACCACCGGACTGAAAGCCGCGTCCGATTCCATCATCGAGTACGGGGCGCTGCGGGTCCGGGGCGGTGCGCCGGTGGAGGAACTGACCATGCTGGTCTGCGGGGCAGAGAAGATCCAGCCGGAGATCACGGCGCTGACCGGACTCAGCGTCGCAGAGCTGCAGCAGGGAGCAGACCCCCGGGAAGCATTGCAACGCTTTCTGGCGTTTATTGGAAAGGACCCGCTGGTGGGACATAACATTGCCTTTGATCTGGAGTTTCTGCGCATGGCCTGCAAACAGTATGGCTTTCCGATACCGACCAATCGTCAGACGGACCTTGCACAGCTTGCCCGCAGAAAACTTACAAGGATCGCAAATTATAAGCTGGTGACGCTGGCACTCTTTTCCCCGCATGTGCGGGGGTGATCCAGAATTCCAAATCACTGCGGCGGCATCGGAAGACTTTTCCCCGCATGTGCGGGGGTGATCCCTCCGGTTGAACTGGCTCTGTCGCGCTCCTTCTCTTTTCCCCGCATGTGCGGGGGTGATCCTAGCCACCCGGAAAACGGCGAATTGCATTTGTCCTTTTCCCCGCATGTGCGGGGGTGATCCTTACTCTGTTGCATCGGAAGTCTTTTTGTGCGACTTTTCCCCGCATGTGCGGGGGTGATCCCGGCATGATGACCAGCGCCAAACCGATGCAGATCTTTTCCCCGCATGTGCGGGGGTGATCCCACTCTGGGCGCAATAATGCAGGGCGTATATAACTTTTCCCCGCATGTGCGGGGGTGATCCTAGAGGATGACGCGGCGTTTAGTCCAGTAGCCGCTTTTCCCCGCATGTGCGGGGGTGATCCCCATGGCGCAGAAATTTTATCACGAGCCCGAAGCTTTTCCCCGCATGTGCGGGGGTGATCCCCCCCACCAGGCCCTCAAATACGCCGTAAAGGGCTTTTCCCCGCATGTGCGGGGGTGATCCCTGTGCATGGCTACCGGGTTGAGGGTCTCTGACCTTTTCCCCGCATGTGCGGGGGTGATCCTCTCTTTGCACACTGAGTATACCACAGAGGGGCCTTTTCCCCGCATGTGCGGGGGTGATCCTCGCATGCAGCACAGCCAGGCGTGGAAAGCCGCCTTTTCCCCGCATGTGCGGGGGTGATCCCTCTGTCCAGCAGGCGCAGCGGCTGACGCGCTCCTTTTCCCTGCATGTGCGGGGGTGATCCCCATGAGCGGAACAACGACCGCAGGCGGTGGAACTTTTCCCCGCATGTGCGGGGGTGATCCTTTTTTGAGCTGCTGCCGGACGTGCCGCTCCACCTTTTCCCCGCATGTGCGGGGGTGATCCCACAATATATAGTGGTGGTATAATATGAAAAGTCTTTTCCCCGCATGTGCGGGGGTGATCCTGTTGACTAAAAATCTCCAATGTGGTACAATAACTTTTCCCCGCATGTGCGGGGGTGATCCTGAAATACAACTCTGCAGAAGCAGCAGCACAAACTTTTCCCCGCATGTGCGGGGGTGATCCCAGTTGTCCATTACAGGGTACAACGGTGTGGCCCTTTTCCCCGCATGTGCGGGGGTGATCCTATGCGTATCAACGCTAAAAATTAGACCTTTCACTTTTCCCCGCATGTGCGGGGGTGATCCCAATCCCGATAGCAAAAAATGTACCCGTAGTATGCTTTTCCCCGCATGTGCGGGGGTGATCCTTGTTACCGGTTCTGCAGATTTCTGCGGAGACGCTTTTCCCCGCACATGCGGGGGTGATCCCACATCGCGGCGGAGAATGTGGTATTATATAATCTTTTCCCCGCACATGCGGGGGTGATCCCCATATCATTTTCATGGCGCTTTTCTCCTTTGTCTTTTCCCCGCACATGCGGGGGTGATCCTAGCGTAATCCCGGCTCTGAGGTCTTTCTAAGACTTTTCCCCGCACATGCGGGGGTGATCCCGTGGGCACGCTGGCAGACTACTTTGGAATCCCCTTTTCCCCGCATACGCGGGGGTGATCCCAGTCATCAGTTTATCTGCAACTTCTACTACGACTTTTCCCCGCATGTGCGGGGGTGATCCTTGTTACCGGTTCTGCAGATTTCTGCGGAGACGCTTTTCCCCGCATACGCGGGGGTGATCCCATCCTTGTGGGCACGGAGACAGGCAACCCGCTCTTTTCCCCGCACATGCGGGGTTTGCGAGAAGGAGTCACGGGCAGTGCTGCTGCGGATGCTTTTTGTCGGCTGCAGATCCTTTGCGGGCCGGCCCTCTGACGCAGGCTGGGCAGAACGTTTTTTATCATTCCGCTGAAATTGCACAAGAAAATTCCGGTTCCGTTCACAAAGAGGCGGCTGCACAGTGCTATACTTTTACCAGATCATTCCTTCTGAAAGGAGCCTGTTCTCTTTATGAGCCAACCCACCTCTGCCGCACCTTCCCGCAAAAAGACGACATTTTCGCTGCTGGTGCTCGCCGCACTCACCGGCATCATCGTGCTGCTGTTCAAGGACCACTGGGCCGAGATCACCGCAGCACTTTCGCAGCTGTCCGCATGGCAGGTGCTGGTGGTGCTGGCCATCGGCCTCAGCTATCCGCTGCTGGAAGGGTGCGTGGCGTGGGTCATCGTGCGCAGCCGCATTCCGGGTTTCAGGCTCCGGCAGGGCATCAATACCGCGTGGTGCGGCACCTTTGGCAATGTGGTCACACTGGGCGCAGGCGCCGTGCCGGTGCAGACCTGGTATCTCCACCGCTGCGGCCTGCCGGTGGGCCCGGGTGTGGGCCTGATGACCCTGCAGTACGTGTTCCACAAAACCACCGTGCTGCTGTATGCCACGGTGATGCTGCTGTTGCAGCACAGGTGGCTTGCCGCCAACACTACCGGTGTGATGAATTATCTGCCCATGGCATACGCTGTAGTGGCGGCCATCATTGTGGTGCTGGTGCTGGTGTGCGTATCGCCGCTGGTGCAGGACCTTGCCCGCTGGCTGATGCGTCTGCTGCCCAAAACGGAAAAATGGCAGCAGCGCCGCGCCGACTGGCAGCAGCAGCTGGATGTTCTGGGCGAGGAGA